>Ga0066848_10000671_pt1 | contig 12487 bp, 6 predicted proteins | sample ETNtaG_23_FD_65491 | JGI IMG/M metagenome (GOLD analysis project Ga0066848, IMG submission 65491) | Marine microbial and viral communities from oxygen minimum zone, Eastern Pacific Ocean - ETNP201310SV72 | ecosystem: Environmental > Aquatic > Marine > Oceanic | place: Pacific Ocean: Eastern... | reverse complement strand
TATTTAACTTCATTTAGGTTTGCTTCAGTGATGGAAACATTTATCTCAACATTAGTTGCAGATTGATTTGTGCCATTTGCTGGAGTTGGATCTACAAAGCTTATCCCAGGCTCTACAGTATCTGTCAAAGTAACCCCCCAAACATCAGTCTGATTATTATTTCCAACAGTGTCATTAAAATACCATGTCCAGTTAATGTCTCCAGTATTGACAGTTATCGTCTTGTTAACCTGTATCTCCTGCCCATCTGTATAAGAAGTAGCCGTATCATTTGCCCAAGCAGTACTATTATACCAACTGAAGATATACTTATCTGGATTGGTTTCATTCAAAGTTATGTTAAAGTGAACAGTACTCCCAGATATTGTAGCAGAAGTTAAATTAGTTTTATTATTCTCCCAAGTTGGAAAAGTCGTATCAGTTGAACTAACTGTTATAGTTCTGATTCCAGTTTGATTTTCATTTCCTGCAGAATCTTTTGCCGAAGCATAATAAGTATAATCTCCATCAGCTAATCCAGTAGTTGCATTCTTACTCTGGTTAACATATAAATACCCCTAATACCTGAAAATGATTCTACAAGTGGCATAATAATTGGTTAATTTTTGGGGTATTTAAGGTTTTTTGTGTAGAGTAGATTTTAAAGAATTAGAACGGCTACTTTGCAAAATCTTCTGTGCTCTTTTTTCTGCACTCTTTCTTTCACGGTACAGATCTTTAATAGTCTGATAAACTTTTGATTGATCTTTCGGACTCATAGACATATAAATTTTCATTATCTCGATGTAAATCTTTTTTGCATCATAAAACTTAAAGTCCATTAGTGTTATCCTAGCTTCGTATATTTTCTCCTTTACAGATTTAACTGGACTTACTTTTCGCTTAATTGGAGGCTTTTCCTTTGGAATTTCTACTTTTTCCTTAAATTGTCTTTTTTCGTCTATATACTTTACAAAAAATAATCCGACAGCAAAAATCAATAGGATTATCCAAATTAATATATTCCTTAAAAGATTGGATTTTGTTTCTTCTTTTTGCTCTTCGAAATCCTCTGATTGAATAATTTCAGGTTCCTCTTCTGGTATTAGGCCTGCACCTATATCGGGCTCTTCCTTTCTGCTTTCTTCTAGAATAGTGAAAGTAAATAAGCCTCCTAATTCAGTTATGTTATTTAAGGTAACTCTAAAATCATATAGGCCATTTTTATCTAAATCCAAATCTATTGTTTGCCCTAAGTTTAATGAAATATCTGTTGGCATACCCAATATTCTAATTTTTACTGCATTTGTATCTACATTGATTATCACTGCATTGTGTTTATACTCTTTGATATAGAAAATAAAGTTATCTCCGTATTCCAAATTTAAAGTCATAGAACCTTCTTTAAGAACTTCTAATGCAACTCCTCCTCCACCTGCACCACTCCCTCCACCTCCACTACCTTCATCAGCTGTAGTTGTGTCAGTAGAAGGTGTACTAACAACATTCCCAAATATTCCGAATGTGCTAAATCCACTTACATTGCCCCATACATAGTTGAGTGTGGTGTCAACACCACCAGGACTTATTAAATCCCATACAGTAGAGCTACCATTGTATTTATACAACCTTAATGTCGATTCTACTAAGTTAGCAGTAGTAACTTCAGCATCTGTATAATAAATCCTCATTTCTGCAAAAGAAATATTGTTGTTTGTAACATTATCAACAATTATATCAATATATTTACTTAATTCTGTAACTGTTGTTGGATCTACTGATACTATGTTGTCAGAATACTTTGCAATTGCAATAGAAGCATTTACATCTGCACTTGTGGTTATGTTCAACCATGTGTCTACCTCCTTTGTAGCATTAATTATCACAGATTCATTTTCGGTTATTTCGACAGAAGAATTGACAGAAACATTTATAGAATAAGAAGCCAGTGCAATTGCAGCTGTATTTTCTTTTTCTTTTTCATTACCTAATGTATTATTAGCTACAATATCAATTACATAGGTTCCATCTGCTTTTCCAGATGAGTTCCATGTTCCATTGTATAATCCATTTGTTAGGCTTAATGTAATGTTGGCTGTATTATTTTCATCTGGTTTTTGAATATAAGCAATTACAATATCAATAGTCTTATCATAGGTTACGTTAGCTGTAATATTGAAGGCATCTCCTACTGTTCCTGTTGCGGGTGTTACTGTTACTGTGTTTATTGTAGGTGTACTTGTGTCTAAAGTGAAGAATATTGTGTCAGAACCATTCTGCACACCATCATAAACAAACAAAGTCAGATTATAATCGCCATCAGCAGCAGCAAAGGTGCTATTATCATCCATGGTTGTTGTGTTTGTTGTTCCGTTTATAACCCAATAAAAGGTTAATGAGGATGCTAAATTATCTGTTGCAGAAGCATTCAAGTCAATTGAATTTGAAGATATGTTTGAATTATTTGCTGGGTAGGTTATTGTTACATTTGGTGCAAGTGTATCTACTATTACTGTTCTGTGTTCTGTATTGTTCCAATTGAATAATGCATCTGAGGCAAATGCCTGATAAGTGTAAGACCCATTAGTTAATCCAGTGGTAGCGTTATAGCTTTGGTTTACATAAAGTTCCCAGCTATCTGCATCTATTTTCTTTAGATTTGAAACATATTGTTGATATACTTCATCTGCTGTTAAGCTTCTGTTCCAGATTCTTAATTCATCGATTTCTCCATTGAAGTATTGACCCCATTCTGCATCAAACCTTCCAAGGAAAATAGGCTGAGATGAAGTTCCTAGAGGAGTCGAGAAACTGGTTTTGTTATCAACAGCACCATTTAGGTACATTGTTACTTCTGTTGAATTCATTGTTACAGCGGCATGGTACCAGGCCCCATTAATGAGGGAAGTAGAGCCTGTACCCGATCTTAATGAAGGAGTGTTGCTTGCAAAATACCAAAGATTACTATTCACATAAATTAAATAATCAGAAATACCATTAGAGGTTGCCTCTTTGTTGAGTAACCTTCCGAGTGCGCTGGCATCATTTGCATTGAACCATAAGCTTATTGTAAAATTGTCAATCAGATCTAATCTCTCATTATCGTTGATAGTTATGAAATCATTACCATCAAAGTTATATGCACCATTATGTCTACCTGCACTGGTCCACGTTGCACCACTAACTGCACCATTATCATCTCCACCAGATAAATCAACAATACTAGTGTCACTTTCTCCTAAAGCACTAACATTATCAAAATTCATCATCAAAATCAAAGAATCATTATATATTGTATAATTTGTTCCATTCCAATCATAAACAACAGAACTTAAATTAGATTCTGTTATTGAAACATTTACTTCGACATAAGTTGTTGATTGTGATGTTCCGTTGGATGGTGTTTGGTTTACAAAGCTAATTGCTGGTGGGGTTGAGTCTAAAGTAAAGAATATTGATGATGAGTTTGCCGAGCTAGCGGCACCATCATATGCTGATACAGTTAGGTTATAATAACCACCTGAAGCATTCCACTGTGTTACATTTTCTGTAGTAGATATGTTAAAAGTTCCATTAATATAGATGTAATATGTTATTGTATCTGAGTCCGCATCTGTTGAAGTGTAATTGATATGAGGGATATTTGCATATTGGTTGTTGTTTATTGGATAAGTAACATTAGGCGTAGTTGGGGCTGTACTTTGTACTGCAAATGTTCTCAACAAACTATTGTTCCAATTACCAGCAGAATCATTAGCATACCATACATATCCGATAGCATTTCCATAACTTAGATTAGTGCTCTTATTAATGGTTAATTTAACACTGCCTCCCGAAATACTTCCATTAGTATCATTAAGCCATCCTGTACCAGTACCATTCCATGAGAATATATAGTAGCTTAAACCACTGCCACTATCACTTACAGTGATATTAAAAGTAGCATTCCCATTAATCTTCATTGAGGAAGCATTTGTTTGATTGCCGGTCCATGATGGTACAATTGTGTCAAGCCAAAATAACGAAGTATCTGAACCATTTTGTATATTGTCTGAGACAAGTAATGTTAAGTTATAGTAGCCATCAGAAGCATTGAATGTTGTGTTAGCATCAACTGTAGTAGTATTTATAGTTCCATTAATAAACCAATAATATGACATTGTGGATGTATTAAGGTCATCAGTAACAGTAGCGTTCAAATCAATTAAATTTGATGAGATACTTGAACCATTTATTGGATAACTTATAGTTACTGTTGGAGGTGTTGTGTCCCCCCCTGCTGTTATTGTAGCATTCCATTTTGTTGTAAAGTTGCTTATTGATAAGTCAGAAGTTTTATTGGCATAGACAAAAAACTCGCCAATCTTGTTAGTATTTCCTGTAGCATTTACCCACCAAGTTATTGTTGCGGATGTGCTGTTATCCAGTGTAACATTGTAAGGATTTGTTACATTTGTGTAAAAAGGTGTTGTTCCAGTTGATACATTAATCAATTTTGTAGGAGCACAATCATAGCTTCCAGTAGCTGCCCAGCAGGTTGCTTGTTTAATTATTAAAGAATCATTTCCATTCGCACTAGGATATGTGTCAGCTGTATCAAAGCCTAAATAAACAAACTTCCCAGGATCTGTACCTGTTGTTGCCTGACCTGCATTCAAGACAAAACCAGCTATATTACCACTTCCAGCATCTTCTGGGGCAAATAATTTTGTATAAGGGTCGGTCATCTGAGCAGCTGTAAAGTAACAAATATCATCACCAGTAGTATCTACTCCTACAGTTCCTGAAAATCCAGTCATTATATCATGGCTTTGGATATCAATAATGTGATTATCAGAACCATCTGTAGTGCAAGTAGTGCTGGTTATCCCTAGCCTATCGGGAGTGTAACCATAATCTAATGCCACCACGGTTGGAATAGCTTCATCTTCAAATGCATCTCTAGCAGGATCAGCAGCACTATCAAAAGCATAATAACCAACAAGATAATTTCCTCCAACAACAATAACATCAAAAGCACTGTTGTTTAGACTTGCATCAGTCCATGAAGTGTAGACATTTTGAGTTACCTGAAATCCCTGATCAATTAAATAATCACTGAGATCATCAGCATCACTACATCCACTATTATAACAAACAAAGGCAACCCTAACATCACTAGTGTTCTCATAAACACCATATAGACTGACATTAACCTCCCCACAATCAGCCCTGTTGCAGCTTACGTTTACTGAAACATTAAATAACTCATTTTGTGTTACATTAATATCTGTTGTTGTTGGATAAATTAAATCTAGGCCAATAAAGGGTTTGACAGAGACATTAATCCACATCAAATCATAATTCTTGTTTCCAGTAGAGTCATTTATAGTAATGTTCAACCAGTATTGGCTAACATTTAACCCCGTATTATTCTCCAAGTAACCTGAACAGTTAATTTTAAATGAACTATCATTCACTGCAAAACAACTAACATTATGGGCATCTGTTGCTTCTATGTCATAACCTAATGCATCTAAATCATATATTGACTGGTTTGCTATAGTTGTAAAGGTTGGCGCTGTTGTATCTGAAACATTTACCCACATTAAACTTGAATTTAGATTTCCAGCAGAGTCGTTAATAGTAATATTCAGGTAGTATAAATTAATACCCAATAAAGTATTATTCTCTAAATAACCAGAACAATTAATTTGGAAATTTGTCGAATCATTAACTGAAAAACAATCTAAATTTGTATCACTTGCATTAATATTATGGCCTAAGGCAGTTGCATATTCTATTGTTTGATTTGAAATATTTGTAAAAATAGGATTAGTCAGATCTATAGTGAAAGTAACAGAAGAATTGCCCACGTTATTCCGAGTATCATTAGCCCAGATTGTTACATTGTGCTGTCCTTCTGTCCATGTAACATCTGTTATGTCGGTGCTACAATTAGTAAGACTTGTATTGAAACTCATCGAGTCATTACTGTACCAACAGGATTCTGTATTTTGATCACTAACAGTGTAATTTACATCTAATTCTGTGTCTGGTGTAAATGCATTGTTACTTGGTGTTGTTATAGTTATTGTTGGCGCTGTTGTATCATTAGTCATACTCCTATTTGCTGCCCAATCAGAATTTCCATCAGTATCATATGATAGACAATTCCAAATATAGTCGCCTTCTGCGAGCTCTAAAGTCCAATTAGCTGAGCTACTTGTTCCACTTATATTTGTTGTTTGATTTAAGCTAAATCTTTCATTAGTGCTATTTGTTATATACAAGCTGATATTTGCTAGTCCTGCACTATCAGATGCAGAACAATTGAAAGTAATGTTTACTAGTGACAGTCCAAAATGATAATCGTCTATGGGGTCATTTAAGGTTGTAGTTGGATTAACAGTTCCAAATTGTGTAAGTTTTGAACCTGTGCCCCCTGCTAAATAAACATAACCTCCAGCAATAATTGGACCCTCAACACTAGAGCTTTGCACACCACCAACTTGACCAATCAAAATGCTAACATCATTTACATCAAATTGGTATAAACTAGTGCCACTTCCTACAAAAACATAGAGATCATTAATAGCAGGAGTATTGAAATCAGCAGTTCCAGTATAATTAGCAATTTGCTGGCTAATATTGGTGGCATTCAACTGATAAAAGTTATTATCAGTACTGCCAATATAAACATAACCATGAGCTACTCCTGGTGAAGCACTGACATCGCCTCCAGTGGTATAGGATGCAATCAGCTGGCTGACATTGGAAGCATTTAATTGGTAAACTTTATCATCATCGCTGCCTACATATACATATTCAGCAGTAACAGCAGGAGAACTATCCACATCACCTCCAGTAGTATAAGAATCAATAATATTGGTAATATCAGTTGCATTTAATTGGTATAACTTATCATCATTACATCCAACATAAACAAATCCATTGGCAACTGCTGGTGAAGAATAACAATTCACACCCCAACCCAGATCAGCTATACCGATACTTTTGCTTACATCAGAAGCATTTAATTGGTAAAAAACATAATCAGCATATGTTCCAATATAAACAGATCCATTAGAAACAGCAGGGCTTCCAAGGAATACATTATTTGTGTCTGACAGATAATATGATGCAATTGTTTCGCTTATATTAGATGCATTAAGTTGATAAAGATAACCGTTTGAGGTGCCATGACTCCAGCGAGCATTATAATAAACATAATCTCCAGCAATAGCTGGGACATCACTGCTATAATAAATTGAAGGCTTATTTATTACCTGGCTAATATTAGTGGCATTAAGTGCATGGAAAAAATTATCCACTTCTGCAATATAAAGAATACCATTAGCTACTGCAGGAGTTGAATATGGATATAATGAGAAACCTGTGTATGTTATTGTAGGCGCTTCTGATATATTTGTTGGGGCATAAGAGCTGGTATAGTGGGAGTGATTTAGGTGTCTGCCAAACATCCTCCATTCATCTAACGGAGAATCTGATGAAGTGTAAGCACTAACACTAAATAAAGATAAAATAAGTACTACTAGAACTATAAACCCTTTTTTACACCCCATAAGCTATTTTTAGAACTTTTAATATATAAATGTAGTTATTTTTAACTATTAAAACACATTCAGCTACCATTGGCAGAATTTGAATGCTTGTCAATATTTAATGCAGGTACAAAAAGTATGTAAATTAGAAAAAACACAGCTCTCTTTTTCATTTGAATCAGATATATCAGTTTTAATATATAAAGTTTCTTTATAACAATATTTAAAAAAAATAAGCTTCACTTAACAACAAACCCATTGCCGATTTTCAAAGCTTCCTTTACAAAATTAATCTTGACCCTGCTTTCAGCATAGATTGTGAAAAGCTTTTCTCCTTTTTTTATTTTATTGCCAACATGCTTGTACAAGTAGATTCCAGCGCCTTTATTTGCCGGAGCTCCTGCAATTCTTGCTATTTTTGAGATTATGCTGTTGCTTATTTTTCTTACAATCCCATTCCGACTAGACCTGACATTATATTTAAAATTTCCAATCTTTATTTTGTCCGGATTAAAAACCTTCCCTTGCTGTGCTTTAATTATCTCCTTCATTTTATTGTATGCCCTGCCTGAATTTAATATTTCCAAAACTTTTTCCCTTGGGCTTTTGATATTAGCAAGTTTTAGTGTCTCAGTAGCCAAAATAATGCATTTCTTTTCAAGGTCTAATGGCCTTCTCAAGTCTCTTCTTAACAGCCATAAGACATCTCTTGCCTCTAAAGCAGGTCCAATGCCATTGCCTATTGGCTGGCTCCCATCCGTGATTATAACCTTAACATGCTTCCTAAGCTTTTTCCCTATCTCCTCAAAGTTTTTCTTCAGCCTCAGAGCTTCTGCCCTGCTGCTTACTTTGCTGTCGCTGCCAGCAGGAATGTCAATTATGATATGTGTGCTTGACACAGAATGCTTTTTTGCCATTATGGATGCTAAAAGCTGGCTTTCTGCATCTATCCCGAGTGTTCTCTCAACATTTATTATTTTGTCATCGGCAGGAGCCAGATTCAGGCTGCCCCCCCATACAATGCAGCCATTGTATTTCATAACAATCTGTTTCATCTTTTTTATTGGAAATGAAATTTTAGCCAGAACTTCCATTGTATCAGCTGTTCCTGCTGGGCTCGTTATTGACCTGCTAGATGTCTTAGGAATTACCAGCCCTGCAGCAGCTATTATTGGGACTAAAACCATTGTTGTCCTGTTTCCGGGAATTCCTCCAATAGAATGCTTGTCAATCACAGGATGCCTGTCCAGCTTTAAGGTATCGCCATGCCTGGCCATTGCTTTTGTGAGTATTATTGTTTCCCTTGCTGACATTATATTAGTATAGCATGCCGCAACAAAATAAGTGAGCTCTGAATTGCTCAGCTTGTTATGGGTAATGTCCCAGACAATCTGGTCAATTTCTCTTTTGTTTAATCTCCTTCCATCAAGCTTCTTTTTGATGAACTCTATAGAAAGCGGCTTTCTTGCAAGAATTATGCTGACTTTATCCTTAGGCTTTAACTTTAAGGATTTGAGGACTTCTTCATACATGCCTATGCTTCCCTTTGGAACTGTTCTGGCGCTGGTTGCAATAGCCGCCACGACAGTATCGATCTTTTTGCCCTTTTTTACCTTTACCCTGTCCATATGGTGTATATCGAACTTTATAGCGTCATCTTCGTTCAAAATGACAACTAAAGGGCCGCCTGTTGCAATGTCCATGTCCTTGACCTTAAGCTTCATTTTTGTCGCTTTTTTCCTCTTCATATATTTCAATAAATGTTACCAGCATTGCAAGCAGAATAGGCCCTATTACCAATCCTATAACTCCAAGAAATTTTAATCCTCCTATAACTCCCAATAATACCAGCACCGGATGCAGGCCGCCTTTGCTTCCTATTATCTTTGGCTTCAATATGTTATCTATTGTGCCTACAATGAAAATTCCGTAAAGCGTTAAAAGTATTCCTTTTATTATCAATGTGCTTTCTGAATCAAGATAGCCGTTAAAAATAAGCATCAAAGCTGCTGGAAACCAGATAACAGATGATCCTATGAAAGGTATCAGGGCTGCAAAAACCATAACAATGCCCCATAATAAGGGGGATGGCAGCCCGAATATAAGAAATCCTATCCCTCCTAAAGCACCCTGTATCACTGCAATTATTATGCTTCCATAAATTACTGCATAAGTCATGTCATTTAATTTTCTGAAAATATGCTGCCTGTGCTTTTCTCCTAAAGGCAGCATTCTTTCTATCTTGTCAACAAAAATTTTTCCATCCCTAAATAAAAAAAACATAACAAACAGCATGACAAAAAGGTCAATCATAAACCTCGGAATTGAAAACAGTATGTTTGATATACTCCCGGTTATTTTTGTTGTAGCCCCTCTGATTGTCTCATCAAAATAATACTTTATCTTAGGGTCATCAACCTTGTCAGCAAGATAATTTGGGATTGTGCATATGACCTTATCAGCAGGCTGGCACTCCAAAAATTGCCCGCTTGTTGCCACTTGCCTTGACAGAAGATAAGTAGTGTATGCTTCCTTGGAAATTGTGTTTAGCACAAAAAATAAGGGCAATGTTATTATCAAAATGACTATTACTGCAGTAATTAAAGAAGAAAAATTCTTATTTGTAATTTTTTTATTTATCTTTAAGTATGAAGGATAAAAAATATATGAAAAAACTATTCCTGTAAGCACAGCAGTAAGAAATGGTTTTATGATTAAAAAGGATATTGCAATCAAAACTAAAAAAAGCAGAGTAAAAAAGATTTTCTGGTATAATTTTGAATCCATTTTAAATATATGGGCCCGAAGGGAGTCGAACCCCTGACCTCCGCCGTTTCAATAAGATATTAAGTTACCTAATGTCGAGGCGACGTCATAGCCACTAGACCACAGGCCCGATAAAATTAATTGATAATCATATAATATAAAAAGATTGCTATTAACCCCTAAACAAAGCGCTTCCCAGAGGGCTGAAGAAAAATAAAAAGAAAGCTGTCACCAATCCAAAGACCGCTAATATTATCTCCTGTATTATTTGGTGGAATCTTGTAAAATTCCTTGTTGCATCTATGATATCTGTTTCTGTGATTATTCCTGCTAATTTACCATTTTCCACTACAGGAAATATTTTTATTTTCCCTTTTCTTGACTCCTTGGTTATGTCCCTGTAATTTGTTCCTGGATTTACTGTAAGAAAATTTTTATTCATGACATTTTTTACCTTAACTTTTCCTGGATTTTTGCTTAAGGCTCCTTTAATCAGGTCATTTTCAGTGACAACTGCTATTGGCTTGCTGTTTTTTGTAACTAGCAGGCTGCTGACATGTTTACTTACTATTAATTTTGATGCATCTGCAACAGTTGAATTTTCATTTATTGTTGCTACATTCTCCGTCATTATTGTTTTAGCCCTTATCATTTGCTCACCTTAAAAAACTGAAGTAATCCACTAAATACCGGTATAAAATAAAAATAAAAAACTCAAATACTACAAAAAGTATTAGCACGGCATTCTGAAGATTCCTATGGAAAGTTATGTTATCATTTGTTGCATGCACAACATTGTTTTCAGTTGCCAGCCCAACTAATTTGTCATTCTCAACAACCGGATACTGCCCGAAATGTTTTGTATCTATTATTTTATTTGCCTTTTCTAATTTTGTATTGATATTTATGGCAGTAACCGGAGAACTCATTATTCCTGTAATTTTACCTTTAAAATTTACTTTTTTAGAAACTAAATTTTTTACAATATCGGATTTTGTAACTATGCCGATTGGATTTCCGCTTTCAACAACAACCACGCAATTGTGTGATTTATTGGCCATGAGCTTAGCTGCATCAGAAACCTTTGCCTCTTTTTTTAAAGTCGGCACATTGGTACTCATTATTCTGCTTATTTTAGTCATCAGTAAAATCAATGCAATTATTGTTTAAAAATCTTTCTATAGAAAAATATAAATTCAATGTTTAACCATTAAAGAAAAAGGATTTATAATAACAATATCTAATCCTAAAAATGGCAAATAAATTATTTATTGTTCTACCTGTGCTTATGCGTAAATTGCTAATTCAGAGATATTCAAAATATTGTATTATACGATCTGAGCATACGCAGTTTTGCGAAGTTGAGAAGCCCTCTAAGGCCCCGCATAAGCTCAAACTTGACTTTCTCAATAACCCAAAATTTTATATATGATTTCTGTTTCCTTTCAGATATGGCAATCAAAGACTTAAAAGCAAGGGAAGGCAAAGTGGACATTGTTGTTGATATTGTGGATGTAGGAGAATCTCGAGAATTTGAAAAGTTCGGAAAGACTGGAAGAGTTGCAAATGCAGTAGCTAAGGATGAGACCGGAGACATCAAGCTGACTTTGTGGAATGATGATATTGACAAGATAAAAGCAGGAGATAAAGTAAAAATTACTAATGGCTATGTTTCTGAGTGGCAAGGGGAGCTTCAGCTTGGAACCGGAAAATTCGGAAGTATGGAAGTTATAGGAGAAAATAAGGAAACCAAAGAAGAGATGACTGCCCCTCCAAACGAGGAAGAAGATAAAAAAATTTACCAGGAATCAGAGGAAAAATTAAAGCAGGTTGAGGAAAAGCTTGAAGAAAAGCCTGTAACTGATGAAGAAGATATCAAATAATCTTATTTTTAAGCGAAAGTAATTTAAATAAAATCTTTTTCTAAAAAGCTTTAAGGGACCGTAGCTCAGACTGGGAGAGCACTACGCTGAAGTGTATTCTCAGTTACGTAGGTGATTGGATAAGTCACTCTTTCCAACTTAAATCATGGGTTCAAATCCCATCGGTCCCACTTTTTTCTCAACCCAAAGAAGATGTCAATATCTGCGATGCAATCATATTAAACAATAGCATAACAACAAGAGATATTGTGCAGAAAAGCAAAGTGCCTCTAATCATATTATTTCCTAATTGGTATTTCTCACTCAGTTTATCAG
>Ga0066848_10000651_pt1 | contig 12671 bp, 9 predicted proteins | sample ETNtaG_23_FD_65491 | JGI IMG/M metagenome (GOLD analysis project Ga0066848, IMG submission 65491) | Marine microbial and viral communities from oxygen minimum zone, Eastern Pacific Ocean - ETNP201310SV72 | ecosystem: Environmental > Aquatic > Marine > Oceanic | place: Pacific Ocean: Eastern... | reverse complement strand
GCTCGGCCCATCCAGCCCTTGATCCGCCGGTTTGTTCGTCCGCACGGACTGCTACCCGGCATAAAGGCAGACAGGTCGCCGGTGGCAAACCGGATCAGCGGATATTCCTGAGACAGTGTCGTCACGACGATTTCACCCACTTCGCCTTCCGGTGCCGGATCGCCAGTACCTGGCCGTACGATTTCCACAATCACTTTTTCCTCAAGGATCATGCCCTCTTTTGCCGAAGATTCGTAGGCAACCATCCCAAGATCTGCGGTGCCATAAAACTGGACCACCTCAACGCCCGAATCACTGAGTTCGGTGCGCAAGCTGCCCGGCAGTGCCTCCCCGCCCACGAGTCCCAACGACAACGTGTCCAGCGGGATTTTCATCTCCGTAGCTTTGTCCAGAATGATTTTCAAGAAGGATGGTGTCCCGCAATAAGCCCGCGGTTTTAGTCGTGCCATCACCTGAACCTGCAGTTCAGTCTGACCGATTCCTCCCGGAAACACAGGGCAGCCAAGCGCCCGTGCCGCACTGTCGACCATTAGACCCGCCGGGGTGAAGTGATAGGAGAATGTGTTGTGAATCAGGTCACCCGCCCGTACGCCGGCAGCATGTAACCCCCGGGCAAAATTCCAGTAATCGTCCCGGGCAGCACCGGGTTCGAAAATGCCCCCCGGTGAGGCAAACACGTTATAAAAGCTATCCATCGGGGCTGCAGCGTACCCACCCAGTGGCGGTAACTCACTCTGACGTTTAGCAATATCGGACTTTCGAGTGAGGGGAATTGCAGACAGGGCTGTTCTGTCATTGACCGTTGCCAGATCTACGTCGGCCAGAATCGAAGTGTACGCCGGCGCATGGTCCCGGGCGTTGTGCAGCTGCTTTTTTAGCTCATCAAATTGCTGCTCTTCCCGTAGTGCTGAATCACGGATCTCTAGAGCATCGTAAAAATCAGGCATTGCGGTCACTTATTCGATCGTTGCAATCGCAACACCCACCAAGATTCAGTCGAGTCGCGCAAGTACAAACTGGATGGGCACCTTGAAACGAGCCTTTATGACACATTAGATTGGTAACAAATAATTTCGTGTCGTCGATCAGGAGAGCCAGCGCTTACGCCGGCGATATTGTTTCATATTTCGGAAATTGTGCTGGTCTCTACCACTGGATCCAAGATAGAACTCTTTGATATCCTCATTGTCCAACAGCGTTTTTGCGTCACCATCCATCACCACCCGACCATTCTCCAGGATATAGCCATATCGACTGTAGCGCAGAGCCATATTGGTATTCTGTTCAGCCAGTAGGAAAGTGACCTTTTCATCTTCGTTTAATCGCTTGACGATCTCGAAAATTTCTTCAACCAGTTGCGGCGCCAATCCCATTGACGGCTCATCCAATAACATCAGTTTTGGTCTTGCCATCAGCGCCCGACCAATCGCGACCATCTGCTGTTCGCCACCGGATATGTAGCCCGCAAGTGATTTAAAGCGATCCTTCAAGCGTGGGAAATAATTGTAGACGAGTTCCAAATCATCTGCCACGCCTTTGCGGTCACCGCCACGGGTATACGCGCCAGTCAACAGGTTTTCTTCGACCGTTAAATGCTCAAAACAGTGGCGGCCTTCCATCACCTGGATAACACCCCGTTTCACCAATACATTGGGCGTGAGCGCTTCTATCCTGTCCCCTTGATAATCAATAGCCCCTTTGGTGACGACGCCGCGTTCACTGGCCAGCAGGTTTGAAATAGACTTCAGTGTGGTTGTCTTACCAGCACCGTTGGCCCCGAGGAGGGCGACGATGCCCTCCTCGGGAACTTCGAGTGAAACACCTTTGAGCACCAATATGACGTGATCATAGATCACCTCTATATTGTTCACACTCAAAAAACTTGCATTGCCACTCACAACAATTACCTTAGTTACAAGTAATACCGCTACAAACAGCTATCAACCGCAGTCACGCGGTGTGATGTTGTTTTCGGCTGCATACTTCGCTGCGTCAGCTTCCATCATTGGCCGGACAACATCCTTCATGACAGGTATCCAGTCACTGATCACCGACCATGTTTTAGCACTCGCATCCCACTCTTGGATCAAAACCGGATGGCCACCTTCATGGTCATCACAGGTCACCTTGATTTCTGGGAAACCAGGAAGTCCTATACGGTTCCAATCAGCCGCAGTCATGTGCATATTTTCAAGTGCATGGCGTGTCTGCTCACCGCTGGGCACCTTCACGCCAAAGTGATCCTGTGCACGGCGAACCGCTTCAAGCGCAAAAATATGATTGAGTAGGCCTCGGATGTACAGTACTTCGTAGATTCGATCCGCGTCACCTGCACCAAGACCTTTGTCATACACATGTTTCTTGATGTCTTTATGCAAAGGGGTCTCTGCACCGGATGCGTGAAACGTCGCTGACTTATACCCATCAGCGAGATCACCGGCGGGCAACACATCATTCTCAGAACCTGACCACCAGTTACCAATAAAATGGTCCATCGGAAAACCGATTGCTGCCGCTTCCTTAATAGCAGTCGAGTTCATGATGCCCCAACCAGACATAAAGACCCAGTCCGGTCTTTTCTTTCGGATCTGCAGCCATGTCGCTTTCTGTTCCTGGCCAGGATGGTCAACCGCTAACAGCGTCAGGTCATAACCAAATTTCTCAGCCAATACTTCCAAAGTTGGATTGGCTTCTTTGCCATAGGCCGAGTTGTGATAAACATGAGCTATTTTCTTACCCTTCAACTTATCCATTCCACCTTCCTGAGCACCGATGTAACGGATGATGGCTGTAGCCTGGGACCAATAAGTAGTTGGAAAGTTAAAGTACCAGGGGAAAACGCTGCCAACAGCACCTGACGTTCGTCCATAACCCATGGTCACCAACGGAATTTTATCTTGTACGACTTTAGGTATCAGCTGGTAGGTAATACCAGTTGAATTCGGAACGATAATCGCCGGGTTGTTACCTTTAATTTTCTCGTAGCATTCCACCCCAACTTTGGTGTTGTATCCAGTTTCGCATTCCTCGTAGACAACCGGCACACCATTAACACCACCATCGCGTTGGTTAATCAACTCAACGTAATCCTTAAACCCATTGGCAAACGGCGTGCCATTGGGCGCATAAGGACCAGTCCGGTAGACGAGACCCGCCAGATAAATCTGGTCGGCCGCTGATACCGTACTCACAGCAAAAGGGCTTGATAGCAACGTAGCCAGTGCCCCACCTAATAACAGCTTCTTAGTCAATTTCATCGTAACCTCCATCTAGTTAAAACAACAATTCATCTTTAGACATCGTTACTACTTCCCCGCCAATACATACTATCAAACGACAAGCCTCAATGCGGGAATGGCCAAAGTCGCAGCTTCTCTTTCGCAATCTGCCAAAGCCGCGCTATACCATGAGGCTCAACAATCAAAAAGAAAATAATCAACCCGCCAAAAAATATAAACTCGAAATGCTTGGCGGTTACCGCTTCCAATCCAAAACCATAGACCATCAGATTAGTCAGTACAATAGGAGTAACAACAATAAAGGCAGCACCAATAAATGAGCCCAACATGCTGCCCAACCCACCAATAATTATCATGAACAACACCTGAAACGACTGGTTAATGTCAAAAGCTTCAGCGGTTTCAACGCTGCCGAGCCATAGCGCCAGCGCCAGCGCACCTGCAACACCCACATAAAATGAGCTGACTGAAAATGCGAGTAATTTTGTCTGAAACGGTCGAAAGCCAATCAGTTCTGCAGCAATATCCATATCCCGAATAGCCATCCAGGCCCGACCTACTGGTCCGCGTACTATATTCGTTGCCGCCAGAGCCAAAATAACTACCACACCAAGGCAAAACAGGTACCGATGGTGTGGTTGTGCGGCGGCGCCGGTCACCAGTACGCCAAAGAATTCCCGTGGCGGCATCGTCAGCGTACCCGATGGTGTGTAATTCTGAAACCATGCCACTTTGTTGAATAGCCAATTGAGGAAAAACTGCGCTGCCAGTGTTGCCACAGCCAGGTAGAAACCCTTGATACGTAGGGACGGGACACCAAATATCAGTCCGACCCCTGCTGTGACCAATCCTGATAACAACAACACAATAAGTATGTTCAATTCTGGCAATGCGGTCGAGAACTTGTAACAGGCTACCGCACCGACTGCCATGAATCCCCCAGTGCCCAGTGACAGCTGGCCACAATATCCTGTCAACAGATTAAGGCCGATTGCTGCAATCGAATAAATCAAGATAGGCACCAATATCGCCTGCAACAGGTACTCACTTGCAAAAAACGACGGGACAATAGTTAGCAAGATAACAAACGCAACAACCACCCAGCGATCCTGAGGAATCGGGAACACCGCAGAGTCCGATCGATAAGTGGGTTTAAATTGTCCTGTTTCCCTATAAATCATGATCTATACCCGTTCAATGATCTTCTCACCAAATAACCCCTGTGGTCTAAAGAGCAGGAATATCAGCGCGAGGACAAAAGCAAACCAGGTTTCAATAGCGCCGTTCACCAGCGGTCCCCAATACACTTCAGCAACTTTTTCACCGACGCCAATGATCAAGCCACCAACAATTGCACCCGGTATAGATGTGAAGCCGCCAAGTATAAGAACCGGCAATGCCCGTAGGGCGATCAGCGATAAACTGAATTGTACGCCGGACTTTGCACCCCACATGATCCCAGCAACCAAAGCAACAATACCGGCTACCGACCAGACAACAACCCAGATAGTTTTCAATGGAATACCCACTGACAGCGCTGCCTGGTGATCATCAGCTACAGCCCTCAAGGCCCGACCTATTCTTGTTGTCTGGAAAAATACGGCGAGTACAACTACCAAAATTGCAGCGATACCTGCGGCCCAAAGGTCAAATACCTGGATCAGCATGTCGAGGTAGAAAAAACTGCCTGTCGGAATTCCAATATCAAGCACTTTGACTTCGCTACCCCACATCAGATCACCAAAGCCTTCAAGTACAAAGGCAATTCCAATGGTCGACATGAACATGATGATATGTTCCTGATTAACCATGGGCCGAAGTACTACTCGTTCTACCAAGAAAGCCAGTCCAACCATAATTACACCGGTCAATATAATCGCAACAAACGCGGGCATACCCGGCAGCGTATTACCTAGAACAAAAGGCACAGTCCCCGTCATTAATCCGACCAGCGTGAGGGCCGCAAATAGCGCAAATACCCCTTGCGCAAAATTAAACACCGAAGATGCCTTGAAAATCAAAACAAAACCCAGTGCGACCAGCGAATACATGACTCCGGACATTAAACCGCCAATCACCACCTCAAAAAAGAAAGCCGGCGAGTCGGCCATGTCAAGAAACGGCGCAACGAAGACTGCATTCAAAACATTCATTTCGTCATCCCTATATACGCTGTACTTGTCTGATACTTAATCATTCGAAACGCCTAAGTAGGCATCTATGACTGTCTGGTTGCTCTTGATCTCGTCCGGTGTTCCTTCACCAATCTTCTTGCCGTAATCCAGCACCACCACCCGATCAGAGATATCCATGACCACACCCATATCGTGTTCAATCAAACATATCGTCGTGCCAAATTCATCATTCACGTCGAGGATAAACCGACACATATCTTGTTTTTCCTCAAGATTCATACCAGCCATAGGTTCGTCTAATAACAACAAGTCAGGCTCGGCTGCAAGTGCCCGACCTAATTCCACACGTTTTTGAAGCCCATAAGGCAATCGGCCTACCGGCGTCTTGCGAATTGACTGGATCTCCAGAAAATCGATGACGTTTTCGGCGCGTTCACGATGGGCAATCTCTTCTTTTTGCGTCGGCCCATAGTAGATCGCAGCCGAGACAATGTTCGTCGCCCAGCCACTCATCTTGAGATTACGCCCCGTCATAATGTTGTCCAAGGTACTCATACCCTTGAACAGGGCCACATTCTGAAAGGTACGCGCAATACCTTGAGCCGCAGCGACATGAGGTCGCATTCGACGCCTTGTTTGGCCCTTAAATGTGATCGAACCGCTATCCGGGTGGTAAAACCCATTGATCACATTAAGCATCGTTGTCTTACCGGCGCCGTTAGGTCCGATGATGGCTAGAATTTCCTGCTCTTTAGCTTCAAAACTAACGCCGGTCAAAGCCTTCACCGCACCAAAGGTCACGGTGACATCGTCCGCTTTCAGGACAACATCGCCGGTCGTATGGGTTTCCATCACTGCAGCCATTAGGCACCCGCCCCTACAACGACTGAGTTTGAAGAATCATCACTGCCCATATCCCAGATTCGAAGATCGGCTTCGACTGAGCCCTTGCGGCCATCTTCAAACGTCACCTCGGTTTTCACATGCACATTGTCTTGATTTGAATACAGCGCATCGATGAGTGTCGAATATTTCTCAGACACAAACTTGCGACGTACTTTACGGGTTCGAGTGAGTTCACCATCGTCGGCATCCAGTTCTTTGTGCAACACAATGAAACGCCGAATCTGGGAAGCACTGAACTGTGGTTCATTTGCCAGTTCCTGGTTCACAGACGCCACACAGTCCTGGATTAAATTGGACACTTGCTCATTGGCAGACAATTCATGGTAGCTAGCGTAGGTGACATCATTTTTTTCTGCCCAGTTACTGATGGCTTCAAGATCAATATTGATAAACGCAGACACAAAGTCTTGCTGGTCGCCAAAGGTTACTGCTTCTCTTATCTGTGGAAAAAATTTAAGCTTGTTTTCCAGGAATTTGGGTGCGTATATCGAGCCATCATTGAGTTTACCCACATCTGCAGCCCGGTCGATGATCTTTAGATACCCTTCCTTGTCAAAGTAACCGGCATCACCGGTGTGCACCCAGCCATCGGCAGTCTTGGTTTCTGCAGTTGCCTCAGGATTCTTGTAGTACTCTATGAAAACACCGGGGCTACGATATAGAACTTCCCCCCCGTCACTGATCTCGATCTCTACATCGGGCGCTGGTACACCAACTGAATCTGAACGCACTTCACCATCAGGTTGGATCGTCACCAGAACTGAGGCTTCAGTTTGGCCATACAACTGCTTCAGATTAATACCAAGCGACCGATAGAAATCAAACAGTTCCGGGCTGATAGACTCCCCCGCGGTATAAGCCATTCGAATCCGGGTAAATCCCAGCGTGTACTTCAAAGGACCATAAATCAGCAACCGACCAAGTGCGTAGAGCAGTCTATCGCCCGCCGATACACTTTCGCCATTCAGAATTCGCGTCCCTGTACGCTTAGCCACTGCCATAAAGTAGTGGAACATTCTACGTTTAATCGTACCCGCATCCTCCATCCGAATCATGACCGTGGTGAGTAAGTTCTCAAAAATTCGGGGTGGTGCAAAAAAGTAACTCGGGCCGATTTCGCGCATGTCGTTGAGCACCGTTTCACCACTTTCAGGGCAGTTGACACAAAAGCCGACAATGTACGACTCGCTGTAAGAGAAAAGGTTATCCCCGACCCAGGCCATTGGCAGGTAGGCCAGCACATCGCCGTCTGCCGTGAGTTGATCCCAGTTCGCCGCATTGGTCGCGGTCTTGATCAGGCTTTCATGACTCAGAACAACCCCTTTGGGATCTCCAGTTGTGCCGGAGGTGTAGAGAATACAGGCGACATCACTGTTCTTGACTTTGTTTATTTCATCTAGAAAGAACGTCGGATTCTTGGTCTCGAAATCTCGACCACTTTGTTGTAGCGATTCAAGTGCAATCAAAAATTCCAGCGAATAGCTCCGCATACCTCGCGGATCACAGTAAATAATGAACTCTAGATTGGGACATCGATCCTTAATCTCGAGCAACTTGTCGACCTGTTCTTGGTTTTCTGCAACCGCAAAACGCACCTCGGCGTGCTCGACCACAAACTGTAATTCATCAGCCACAGAATCCTGGTACATGGGCACTGGAATACCACCTAGGCACTGGGCTGCACTCATTGACCAGTAAAGCCGTGGCCGGTTGTCACCGATCAGCGCAAGCTTGTCACCTCGCTTGAAACCCATTGCTGCCAAGCCACACGCAAGCGAACGCACTTCGTCACTGACCTCACGCCAGGTCCAGGTCTGCCAGATACCGAGGTACTTCTCGCGTATCGCCGGCTTTTCACCATTACGCTGAGCTTGATCCAGCAAGCAGCGTGGGAATGTCTCGGCGGAAGAATAGGCAGCACTAACCATGTCGTTCTATGGTTTTCATGTATTTGGGGTTCACGCAGAACACAGCGACTGTCTGATTTACAGTCGACTGTTTAGCCTCCTCTAGTAGTTTTAATATTCTTTGAAACAAGTTCCAGACGTCCATTTGCACCCGAAACTTATCCAACCGGGGCCAACTATAAACACTGATTCATAAAATTTGCAACGCGTCTTAATCACTTGCGTGACAAAATTCTATTCCTCGCTAACTTTTTTGTAATTTGTCGCGCCTATAGCAACGTCCTTAATATATTAGAATTTAGGCTTTCGCCCCCCACAAAAAGCGCAAATTTGATTCTGGATTAATACGGTTGAATCCCTAAAACGGTATATCGTCATCAAATTCCGAGTCGCTGAACCCCGATGAACCTCCTCCGGAAGATTCGGGTGTGCTACCCGAATCCGGTGCCGGGCCACCTTGTATATCGCCGCCACCGCGGGAACCGAGCATTTTCATATCCCTTGCTACAATTTTGGTCGTCCAACGATCATTGCCATCCTTATCCTGCCACTTTTCTGTCTGGATCTGACCTTCGATGTATACCTGCGAACCCTTTTTGAGGTATTCAGCAGCAATTTCTGCCAGGCGATTAAAAAATACCACACGGTGCCACTCCGTTCGCTCCTTTTGCTCACCGGACTGCCGATCTTTCCAACTATCTGTAGTGGCAACACTAACGTTTGTAACGGCCGTACCGCTGGCTGTGTATCGGACTTCCGGATCCTGACCCAGGTTGCCCACGATGATTGCTTTATTTACTCCTCTGGCCATAGCGCTCTCCAGCTTCGTTTTTTCGGTTGAACTTAGTACTTCCTGGTCATTTTCCCGGGCCAAAACCCCTGGCCCTATTGCGTCACTCCAAATCTGAGTATAACGCTGATCCCCGTTGATTAAAGTGCGTTAACACACAGATTACAGCCTCCGTAAATTCGAGTACAGTGTTGAGTCCATGGAAATTACACCCGCTGCCCTAGAATCTACTCAGACAACTGGATCTGTTTTGGACCCATCAACTGGCGCAGGAAATGATGCCACCGATGAGGACCGCCGAATTGAGTACTGAAGTAGCAGTCGATGTTAGAGTCGTTACAAAGGTTTTTGGCGCGCAAACCGACCAATCTGTCACAGCATTAGATCAGGTTTCAGTCTCGATCAACCAGAACGAGTTCTTCACGCTCCTTGGACCATCTGGTTGTGGAAAGACAACGCTATTACGACTGGTCGCTGGTTTCGAGCGCCCCACTGAGGGAGCAATCCTGCTTGATGGCGATGACATCACCATTTAATACTATGAGTCGCTGCCCGGTCCTGACCTTACCGAGCGGTAGAGCCTCAAACGGTGTACCCACAAGCATTCAGGTTGTCGGCAGAACGTATTGTGACAAGGACGTATTCAGGGCCGGTATGGCATTTGAGGGAGCAGCCGGGCGATGGTTTGAAAATTCAGCCAAACGGCCCCCGCTTTAACTTCGTCAACTAGTCAACGGCCACTACGCCATCTATTTCTCGAAGGGCATCCTCGTCAACCACTGCCGGGTCGACCTTCAGATAGACCAGATCCCATCCCGGGAGGGTTACAGCTTCGCACACCCCTGGCGCCTGACTCAATCGCTGCAGGACATCTTTTGGTTCCTGCTCAACAGTATCGACCAGACGAAGTGTGAGGCTTTCCAGCAACGCCGGGGCCGAAGTACTTAAAGCCAACACCAACCATACGAACACCGCACACGCCGCAAACCCATAAACACCGGCCATACCCCACACGCCATAAATAAGTCCACCCACAATGCCGCCTGCAAATACCCCCGAAAACTGAAACGTGTTGTAGATACCCAGTGCAGTCCCTTTACCTGCCGCCGGGGCGAGCCCTGACATCAGTGACGGCAACATAGCCTCGAGCAGGTTAAAGCCCACAAAGAACAACCAAACGCCAGTGATGAGAAATGCAGTCTGATCCATCCCAATGATCAGGATCAGTTGTGCGACAAGCAGCAGCGCTATTGCGAGACGGAACACAACAAATGTTCTGTGCCGCCGCATCCCATAAATGAGTAACGGCACCATGCCGAGCACCGAACACACCAAGACTGGCACATAAAACTGCCAGTGACTCGCTGAACCCAGACCCAGGGTGTCACGCAAACCAATGGGCACAGCAACGAAAAGTGCCGTCAGCGTCATATGTAAAACAAATATTCCCAGATTTAAACCCTGCAGCTGGCGGTTAAACAACACAGTATTGATCTGACTGCGAATGGGTAGGATCTCTACAGATGCCAACACACGAGTCGCAGTCGGTACCGTGAGCCATACAACCAACAGGGCCACACCGGCAAGACAGGCGGTGATCCAGAACAGTCCAGAAAGCCCTTGCCACTGACCCAGCAAGGGGCCCAACATCAGCGCGAGTAGAAATGAGAATCCGATACTTACACCGACTACGGCCATCGCCTTGGTCCGCGTTTGCTCTCTGGTCAGATCCGACAGCGTGGCCAACACAACGGCTGATATCGCGCCGGCGCCCTGAATCGCGCGACCCAGGATTATGCCCTCGATACTGCTCGACAGCGCCGCGACAACACTGCCAAACAAAAATAGCAGCAACCCTATACTCAGCATCCGCTTTCGCCCATAGCGGTCAGACAGCATCCCGAACGGCACCTGCAGCACGGCCTGCGTCAATCCATAGGCCCCCAATGCAATACCCACCGTTAATGGCGTCGCACCCTCAAGTAGCGGGGCGTAAAGCACAAATACCGGCAGGATCAGGAACAATCCAAACATCCTCAAACCCATAAGCGAGGAAAGCGCTACTGCCGAACGCCTTTCCAACGCATTCATCGCGGTACTTTTATCTCGCTTCAGAGAGCAATCTCCCAATTGTTTCAAGTGGTTTAAGCCCAGGGCACCATTTTGCAGGCACAAACGCTGGGTCCCTGGCTCAGATTACGAACAGCTTCTTGCGATTTACCCGGTCAACTGAGTAGAAAACAGAAATACTGGAAAAAGCTTTGAATCCCACGGCCTACGAGTCGTAATATTAACAGTTTGGCTTTTCACCGGTCCTTCGCATGCGAGCAATCCAGATTCGGGGTGCCCGAACACACAATCTCAGAAATATCGATCTGGATCTACCGAGAGACCAACTGATCGTTTTCACTGGACTGTCCGGGTCGGGAAAATCCTCTCTCGCATTTGATACGTTGTATGCCGAAGGGCAGCGGCGTTACGTGGAGTCACTGTCAGCCTATGCGCGGCAGTTCCTATCACTGATGGAAAAACCTGATGTCGATCTGATTGAGGGACTGTCACCGACAATCAGTATTGAACAGAAATCCTCTTCCCACAATCCACGCTCTACGGTAGGTACCGTCACCGAGATCTACGACTATCTGCGCCTGCTTTTTGCCCGGGTCGGGATACCCTACTGTCCAGAACATAACACCGTACTCAATGCGAGTACGGTCAGTGAGATGGTCGACCGGGTGATGTCTCTAAATGCCGGTACACGACTCCTGCTGATGGCCCCAGTGATACAGGATCGCAAGGGCGAAAACCAGCAACTTTTCAACACGCTCCAGAGCCAGGGATTTGTGCGTGTCCGGATCGATGGTGTTGTGTATGAAATGGATGAGATTCCATCACTGGACAAGAAACGGAAACACACCATTGACGTTGTGGTCGATCGCGTTATTGTCGGGCCGCAGTCGGCACAGCGTCTTGCGGAATCATTCGAAACCGCTCTGGCCCTGACCGATGGGCTGGCTCTGGTACAGGTGCTACCCGATGACGAACATACCGAAGGGGAGTCGCATCTTTTCTCTGCTCTTTTTGCCTGCCCTCATTGCGGCTACAGTCTAAGTGAACTCGAACCCCGATTATTTTCTTTCAACAATCCAGCTGGTGCCTGTCCCGATTGTGACGGCCTGGGTGTTCGCCAGTTCTTCGACCCTGACCGGGTAGTGCACGATAAGTCCCTCAGTCTTGCGGCAGGCGCAATTGCAGGGTGGGACCGACGTAATGCGTTCTACTTCAACCTCATCAGCTGCCTGGCAGGCCACTATGGTTTTGATACTGAAACACCGTATTCAAAGCTACCCAAAAGAATACGCGATGTACTTTTGTATGGCAGTGGCTCTGAAAAAATTCCGTTCACCTATCTTCGAGCTCACGGCCGCCGGCCACGGCGACGCAATCATGCATTCGAAGGCGTTCTGCCAAACATGGAGCGGCGTTACAAAGATTCGGAATCCAACCTGATCCGGGAAGAACTCAGTCGTTACCTGAACACCCAGTTCTGCAAGACCTGTGACGGTTGCAGATTGCGAGAAAGCGCCCGGCATGTTTTCGTTGGAGAACATGCGATACATCAGATTACAGCGCTACCGGTTGAGCAATCACTGGAATTTTTTAAACAGCTCAAACTGCCGGGGCGCCACGGCGA
>Ga0066848_10000642_pt1 | contig 12809 bp, 8 predicted proteins | sample ETNtaG_23_FD_65491 | JGI IMG/M metagenome (GOLD analysis project Ga0066848, IMG submission 65491) | Marine microbial and viral communities from oxygen minimum zone, Eastern Pacific Ocean - ETNP201310SV72 | ecosystem: Environmental > Aquatic > Marine > Oceanic | place: Pacific Ocean: Eastern... | reverse complement strand
CTTCGCTGGAGAGGTTAAATGGTTTGCTGAGTCGGTAGGCGATGGCGTTTTTAAATAACATGTGCTGCGAGTGTTGGTGATTAACTGTGGAGATCAAGGAGGCAGCATTATATATAATCTGATGTATGACGAGCCAATCAAAGCCAAAAAATTCATGGGTATTGACGGATAATTCAGTAAATTCACAGAGGACGCGCCATGAAATCAAGACCTGTCCCTTGTCTGTTGGTTTTCCTGTTGACGATCTTGAGTTTTCACTAACCATGTTGAACCACATATTTGGACGGGTCGACGATGGGCTCCGATGCGTACAACCGATCACTATTATCGAATTCCACCAGCCGCAGGTGTTAACGCCGGCATCGACGATATGAGAGCCTGATTGCTGGCTCAACTGGGGTATGGTCCAGCGGACTGTCTGAAGACATGCAGGATCATTTGCAGACCGGTGTGATCTCGACTATCCGAACACAGGCATCTTCTCTTTTTATTTCTTTTATAGGAGAACCGGAAGGGGATTTAGAATAGAATATCGCGTTTTGCGAAAACCGGTCTCTCCGCAAGAGACGACTAACAAGAACATAATCTCTGGTTCCGCATTCTCGCAGTAGGGAGTAAGATACAACTATGCGTTTGCAGGCAATTAAGCTCGCTGGTTTCAAGTCCTTTGTAGATCCTACAACAGTCCCTTTCCCCTCAAATCTTTGTGCAGTCGTTGGTCCCAATGGATGTGGTAAGTCAAACATCATTGATGCCGTTCGTTGGGTCATGGGTGAATCGTCGGCCAAGACCTTACGCGGCGAATCAATGGCTGACGTGATTTTTAATGGCTCCAACAGTCGAAAACCCGTTGGACAGGCCAGCATTGAACTCTTGTTTGACAACGCCGAAGGGAGTCTCACGGGTGAGTATGCGGCGTACAGTGAACTGTCCATCAAGCGTCAGGTAACACGAGATGGTCAGTCTAATTACTTTCTCAACAGCCAGAAGTGTCGTCGCAAAGATATCACCGACATCTTTTTAGGAACTGGTCTCGGTCCCAGGAGTTACTCTATTATCGAACAGGGCATGATCGGTTCCCTGGTCGAAGCAAAACCTGAAGAATTACGGGTTTATATTGAGGAAGCCGCTGGCATCAGTAAATACAAGGAACGCCGCAAGGAAACTGAGCGCCGTATTTCGCATACCAAAGACAACCTGGATCGACTTAGTGATATTCGAGAAGAACTGGAACGCCAGGTCCATCATCTCGAACGCCAGGCCAAAGCGGCTGAACGCTACAGAGATTTCAAAAAGGAAGAGCGAGAGGTTCAATCACAGCTGCAGGGATTGAAATGGCAGGCAATCAGCAGAGATGCACGAACGAAAGAAGACAATATCAATCGAATGCAAATCGCGCAGGAGGCCAAAATAGCTGACCAGCGACGAATTGATGCGGAGGTTGAGCAGAAACGTTCGGTTCTGGTTGAATTGAATGACCAGACAAATGAAGTGCAGAAGCGCTTTTACGACCATGGCACTGAGATTGCCAGAATTGAAGACAGCATCCAGTTTCAAAATGAACGAAACCAGCAACTGAATCAGGATCTCGAAGAAGCATCCAGTAATTGGTTTAAGATCAGGGCTGACATTGATGCTGATCAGCGAAAACTGGGTGAATTGAAGCGTGAGTTGAGTCAAACAGAACCTCAACAGAATCATCTTCGTGAAACTGAAGAAGCATCGGTTCAGATCCTGTTAAAGTCTGAAAAGGATATGCATGACTGGCAGGAAGAGTGGGATGTTTTCAATCAAAGTGCTGCTCAGTCTGAGAATCATGGCCATGTTCAGCAATCACGAATTGAGTCACTGGAGCAGTCGATTGAAAGGCTAAACAATCGAATGACAGTGTCGCGTGGCGATGTGGAAAGACTACAGGGAGTCACCATAGAAGCAGAAATTCCACCATTGCAGATGATGTTGGGGAACCAGGAAGAACAGATCGAAAGAATAGAGGGAGAAATCAGGGATCTTGTCGATCATATTGAAACGCAGCGAGAAGATAACCAGCGTCTCAGCAGCCAGTTGGATCACAAACGCAGCGAACTGCAGGGGGTTCTTGGTCGCTTTGCCTCTCTGGAAGCTTTGCAGCAAGCGGCACTTGGTCAGCAGGATGATGCCGAGATGGAATGGCTGGAACGGCATAATCTGAATGGCAATACCAGGCTGGGAGAGCGCATCAAAGTTGAAGATGAATGGACAGTGGCTGTTGAAACAGTGCTGGGAGACTATGTACAGGCGGTCTGTGTCGACGGACTCGATCCTGTCAGCGAGTTACTGGGTGACTTTAAGAAAGGATCATTGAATTTTCTGACAAACACTGAGGGAAAAGCCGAAGCGCGGATTGAAAGCCGGGCAGAGGGAACTTTGCTGTCCAAGGTCACGAGTGATCTGAACCTGAATGATTTGTTGAAGGGTGTTTTTGTTGCCCAGGATCTGAATGCTGCATTACAACTGAGGGAAAGACTGCTGCAGGGGCAGTCGGTGATCACTACAGATGGTATCTGGCTCGGTGTCAACTGGCTACGAGTCAGTAAAGACCAGGATGCAAACGCAGGTGTTATCAAACGCCAGGCAGAACTTGAATTGCTTGGGAGCCAGATAAAGTTGCATGAAGCGGAAGCTAGTGAACTCACCAGCAAGCTGGACGCCGGTGTAGCCAGTTTGCAGGTCGCTGAGGCTGATCGAGAGAAACAGGCAACACGACTTGCGGAACAACAGAGCGCACATAGTGAAACCAGAGCACAGCTTGGTGCCAAGGAGCTTCAGGCTGAGCAGGTCAAGACAGATCTGCAGCGTGCGAATGATGAAATCAGGGAAAGTGCCAGGCACCTTGAGGATGATCAAACTCAATTGAAGGTGCATAGAAACCAGCTGCAGGATGCGATGAACCAGATGGAGAAAGACACACTTCAAAGAGAGCAGCGCCAGGCTGATCGCCAGGATAAACTGCAGGCACTGGAAATGGCTCGAGGGAAGGCCAGGCAAGACCGGGATATATCACATCAGTTGGCCCTTAAAATACAAACATTGTCGTCACAGATTTCTGCAACTGAACATGCCGTGTCGAGATTAACAGAGCAACAGCTGATTCTGAAAGAACGGCGACAAGCTCTGGAAGCAAGTATCAGTGAAAGTGAACAGCCTCAGCTGGATCTTAAAACTGAGCTTAAACAACACCTCGAAAAACGACTTGCGGTAGAAAATGAGATGGTCGCGGTAAGACAGAAGTCCGAAGCCGTGGAACATGATATTCGAGCCTTAGAACAGCAGCGATCGAAAATTGAAAAAGAGGTTGAGCAAATTCGAAGCAGTCTGAACCAGGTGAAGATGGACTGGCAGGCACTTGAAGTTCGACGAACGACCATTAAAGAGCAGTTGGAGGCAGATGGTCAGGAACTGGAGGCAGTGATTGAGTCTCTCAGTGAAGATGCCAATGAGGAAGATTGGGAAGATAAGCTCAGGAGGGTTGGGAACAGGATACAGAGACTGGGTGCGATAAACCTTGCGGCGATCGATGAATTCAAAGTGCAGTCCGAAAGAAAGCAGTATCTCGACGCCCAGAATGATGATTTGGAAATGGCTCTGACGACGCTTGAGAATGCCATTCGCAAGATTGATACTGAGACCAGGACAAAATTCAAGGAAACGTTCGACAGCGTCAACAGCAAGTTACAGCAATTGTTTCCAAAGGTGTTCGGTGGAGGCCATGCCTATCTCGAGATGACAGGTGAAGACCTGCTGGATACTGGCGTTGGATTAATGGCGAGGCCGCCAGGCAAGCGAAATTCCAGCATTCACTTGTTGTCAGGGGGAGAAAAAGTGCTGACGGCAATCGCCCTGGTATTCGCGATTTTCAGTTTGAATCCCGCACCCTTCTGTTTACTCGATGAGGTCGATGCGCCGTTGGATGACGCCAATGTCGAACGTTACTCTAACCTTGTGAAAGAGATGTCGCGTACCGTCCAGTTTATCTATATCACGCACAACAAAATTGCCATGGAGATGGCTGAGCAACTGATGGGAGTGACCATGCAGGAACCGGGCGTATCACGGCTGGTTTCTGTAGAAGTGGATGAGGCAGTAGCGATGGCTGCTGTCTGATGATTGACTTATAGAACTAAAGGTCAAGTTTTATGACAGAGTTACTCGGGGAATTCGATTTGAGAGACTGGTTGCTGGTACTGGGACCGGTATTTATTACTGCGATTCTGATGCATGGGTACTGGCGGATGCGAAGGAACCGCAATACGCTCAAAATGGCACTGGATAAGTCGTTCCTGAGTGAAGCAGGTGAAGAATCAGATACGGAAGCCGATTTCACGATGCTTAGAGAATTACCGAACGGTGGTGCAAGGGTTCGCACCAAGATAGAACCCGGTGACGATCCGCTTTTGAACCTTGATCAGGATGTGCCGGTATTAACGGAGCCGGTGGACAACCCTCAGCAGATTGATCTCTCTGAGTCAGTGAACAGCCCTGAGCCGATTAACAGCCCTGAGCCAATTAACAGCCCTGAGCCGATTAACAGCCCTGAGCAAATTGATAACCCTGGGTTCTCAATCAATACCGAGGCCGATAGCCACATAGTACCAGCTCCGTCAGAACTCGATCTTGATGGCGAAGTAACAGCCGCCAGGAAGGAACCAAAGATCGGACTTGATCCGGAGCCTCCAATTGAGATACCTGAAAAATTTGTCATCGTTCACGTGCTGTCAACAGGAAAACCATTTAAAGGTCAGGTGTTGCTTGAGGCGCTGGTGGAACAACAGATGGCCTTCGGTGAGATGGATATTTTTCATCGTCTGGATGATCAGAATGATCCGAAATTTAGTCTGGTCAATGCAGTGGAGCCGGGCATTTTTGACCTGAACACCATAGGCGAAATAGTAACGCCAGGCGTTACCATGTTCATGCGTGCACATGAAGTGGCTGATCCATCCTGCGTGTATGATGACATGATCAATGTAGCGCAGACTCTCGCGGAAGAACTTGGTGGTGAAGTAAAGGATGAAACCAGAAGTGCGATGACGACTCAGACGATAGAGCATTGTCGTCTGGATATCAGGCAGTATCAATATAAGTACCGCTAAATATGACAGCGGCATCAAAAAAAGTCCTTAACGAAACCGAGCAACTGCGCGCTGAAATCAATCACCATAATTATCTATACCACTCGCTTGATCAGCCAGAGTTGTCTGATGCTGAATTCGACACTCTATTTCGTCGTCTCAGACAGATTGAATCTGAATATCCGGAACTGATTACCGAAGATTCACCCACTCAGCGAGTAGGATCGATACCACTTGAAGGATTTACTCAGGTTCAGCATGAAGTCGCCATGTTGTCGCTCGACAATGCATTCAGTGAGGATGATCTGCGTGACTTTGACAGAAGAATTAAGACTCGACTGGAAGAATCGACGACCATTGAATATGCCTGTGAACCCAAGATCGATGGTATTGCGGTCAGTCTGCTGTATGAAGACGGCAGGCTGGTGAGAGGTGCAACCCGTGGCGACGGCACAACAGGTGAAAATATAACGCAGAACATACGAACCGTTGAGTCTGTGCCGCTGAAGCTATTGGGGTCGGGCTTTCCGCGACGACTGGAAGTGAGAGGAGAGGTCTATATTGCCAAATCGGTGTTTCAGCATATAAACAAGATGGCAGAAGAAGCGGGGGGAAAAACGTTTGCCAATCCACGAAATGCAGCGGCAGGTAGTGTCAGGCAGTTGGATGCCAAACTTACTGCCAAGAGAAGGTTAGCCATGTTCTGCTATTCAGTCGGCTTAGTGGAGGGTGGTGACCTGCCTTCAAAACATGGTGAGATCCTGGCGCGATTAAAGGAATGGGGCTTACGAACGAATCCCGTCATCGACATCGTCAACGGTGCTGAAGACTGCATTAGATATTACGAAAACATACTCATGCTTCGTGAACGTCTGGATTATGAAATTGACGGTGTGGTTTTCAAAGTCAATGATATGGATCTGCAAACTCGACTTGGACTGTTGAGCAGAACACCCAGGTGGGCTATCGCTCACAAGTTTCCGGCTGAAGAAGGAACAACCAGACTACTGGAGGTCGAATTTCAGGTTGGCAGAACCGGCGCCATTACACCCGTTGCACGGCTGGATCCGGTTAAGATTGGTGGTGTCACTATCAGCAACGCCACGCTGCACAACATGGATGAAATACGTCGTCTGGATCTGGTGATTAACGATACGGTGCTGGTTCAGAGAGCCGGGGATGTCATTCCTAAAGTCGTTGCAGTACGAAAGGAGAAAAGGCCAAAGAAAACCAGAGAGATTGAATTACCCGAATATTGTCCGTCTTGTGGGTCTGATGTCATGCTGGTGGAGGGAGAAGTTATCGCCCGTTGTAGCGGTGGCCTGGTCTGCGGGGCTCAGCGCAAAGAGAGGATTCGACATTTTGCTTCCAGGCTGGCAATGGATATTGAAGGACTGGGTGACAAACTGGTGGTTCAATTGGTTGATGAAGGATTGGTTCAGAATCCAGCTGATCTTTATTCACTGAAGGTCGATGATCTAGTACTTCTGGAACGACTGGCACCCAAATCGGCCAACAATCTCTTGGATGCGCTGGAAACAAGCAAATCGACAACACTGGCAAGATTCATTTATGCCCTGGGTATCGAAGAAGTTGGAGAGTCGACAGCTCGTAGTCTGGCCGGATACTTTGGTGATTTGAATGGCCTGAAGGCAGCGAACAAGGATACTCTTCAGAAGATACCGGACGTGGGCCCTGTTGTTGCGGTTAAAATTGTGAGGTTTTTTGAACAGGCAGTTAACCAGGATCTGATCGAAAAACTGATAACGGCTGGTGTTGTCTGGCCAGAAGAGAAAATTGAAACGAATCGAGAGGTGTTGTCAGGAGAGACATATGTATTGACAGGGAGTCTGAGTCAGATGACCCGAAATGAGGCCAAGGAGAAATTGCGGTCCCTTGGCGCCAAAGTGTCAGGATCTGTCTCAAAAAAAACCAGCTGTGTTGTCGCTGGTGATGCAGCTGGATTGAAGTTAACGAAGGCACAAGAGCTGGGCATTCCAATTATGGATGAGCAGGCGCTGGTGGCATTGTTCCTGGAGCATGATTTATGAAAATGGCACTAATAGTGGTGATCTTACTGGTACTTGGTGGATGTTCGTCTTCACCGCCAAAAAACCGTGAAGATCTGTGTGAGATATTCAGGGAGAAAGGCCGATGGTATAAACACGCCGCGGCGTCGCAAAGAAAATGGGGCTCATCGATTCCCGTTATGATGGCCTTTATATACCAGGAGAGCAGATTTCAGGCGAGAGCTAAACCACCACGCAAAAAGATACTCTGGATAATCCCGGGTCCACGCCCGGCGAGTGCCTATGGATATGCCCAGGCAACGGATGAAACCTGGCGCGTTTACAAGAAATCGACTGGTGGCTGGGGTGCTGACAGGAATGATTTCGATGATGCAATTGATTTCATTGGCTGGTACAACGATCAGAGTTACAGGAAGAACAAGATACAGAAAACAGATGCACATAATCTGTATCTGGCCTATCACGAGGGGCAGGGTGGTTTTGCGAAGAGGTCCTATCGCAGTAAAGCCTGGCTGATTGCCGTGGCGAAGAAAGTCGCCAGTCGCGCATCATCCTATAATAGTCAACTTAAGACCTGTGAGAAAAGCCTTAGAAAAGGTTGGTTTCGACGACTGTTCTGGTTCTGATATCCTGGTTCAGAAGGGACTAACTAATTTGTAAGTGATTCTATAGATTGCATCTGCCTTGTCGTCCGAGACCAGGACACTGCCATCGTCCATCTGTAGCAGGTGTACCGGGCGTCCCCACGATTTGTTGTTACTTTCAAGCCAACCGTCGATGAAGATTTCATACCTCATCTGCTGACCTACTTTTCGACCAACGGTAATGCGATAACCCGTGTGACCAGCCTCAGGCGAACGATTCCATGAACCATGCTCTGGTATGAGAATCTGGTTCTTGTATCGTTCCGGGAACATTTTACCCGTGTAAAACATCATACCTAGGGCGGCAACATGAGGATCCAGCAGGAGTTCTGGTTCTCGATAGGCTGATGCGGGTTTGGCCTGACCGCCAAACTTCGGGTCAGGCAGTCCATCAGCATGAAAGAAAGGATAGCCGAAATGATCGCCAATTTTTTTTAGGCTGTTAAGTTCACCGGGTGGCACCTGATCTCCCAACATGTCCCGACCATTGTCTGTAAACCAGAGTTGTTTTGAGATCGGATGCCAGTCAAATCCAACCGTATTGCGAATGCCGTGAGCGATGATTTCCAGCGTTGGGTTTGTGACATCGAGTCGCATTATCGATGCAAACTGAGGATTTTCAGACAGGCAGATATTACAGGGGGCACCAACGGGTATGTAGAGCAGGTCGTCTGGCCCAAAGTTGATAAACTTCCAACCGTGGTGAGTCTTGTCTGGCAGTGAATCGGTGATCACATCCGGTCGTGGTGGATCTGCCAACTGATTATCTATCGCTGGATAACGCAGGATTCTGTTAACGGCACCAACAAACAGATCACCGTCTTTGTAGGCAACACCGGAAGGCATTTTCAACCCTGATGCAATGACCGTGACTTCTTCAGCTTTGAAGTCCCCATCACGGTCAATGACAGCGTGCACTTTACCCAATCGTCTGCTGCCAACGTAGATTATCCCGTTACCACCTTGAGTCATCTGCCTTGGATTGGAGACTTCAGCGTAGGTTTCTATCGCAAAACCATCAGGTAGATTGAGCTTTTCTACCGGTGGGGACTTTCCAGTAGCCCATATTGGGGTCAGGGCTAGAATGAGTGGTAAGATGATTTTTTGCGTGACCATATCAAGAGCATAACGATGTTGAGTGATGAACTCAAAACTGAAATTCGGACAGCTTACACTCAACTGCTCGATGCAAAGAACTATCAGGCGCGTTACTGCCAGAAACAGATGATTGCAGATATTGCCAATACCTTAGGCAGTATTGAAGTAGATTCAGAAGGCCAACGGCTGACCGAAACCAATATCTGCGTGGTCGAAGCAGGTGCGGGCACGGGGAAAACTATAGCCTACGCGATCGCGGTTTTACCTATAGCCAAAGCTCTTGGTAAGACACTGGTCATATCAACAGCGACAGTCGCCCTGCAGGAACAGATTGTACATATCGATTTACCAGACATCATGCGATATTCCGGGCTGGATTTTTCATTTACATTAGCGAAAGGTCGACGGCGTTACCTTTGTCTTTCCCGTCTTGACCGTACCTTTCAGGAAAACCAATCAGGCAATCAAACTCTGGCTTTCTATGAGGATGAGATGTTTCAGTCGGAGGAATCTCATCAGCTGCTTTATGAACTGATGCTGGTGAAACTCGGTCGTAATGAGTGGGATGGGGACAGGGACAATTGGCCTGAAGAAATAAAAAACAGTGCCTGGTTTCCAGTCAGTACTGATCATGTGCAGTGTACTGGCAGGCAGTGCGCGCATTACGAAAACTGCTATTTCTATCGTGCAAGAGAGAAAATACACAGGGTAGATTGCATTGTAACGAATCATGATCTGGTCATGTCCGACATGATGCTGGGTGGCGGTGCTGTCTTGCCAGCACCTGAAGATACCGTCTACATTTTTGATGAGGGACATCATCTTCCGGACAAGGCGATAAATCACTTCTCCTTTTTCATTCAGGTGAGGAGCACACAGGGCTGGCTCGAACAGTTGCCGGGTGCGTTACAACAACTAACTGACGAACTGGGTGAAATTGGTGGACTCCCGGCGAGTCTGATCCAGTTTGAAAATGCTTCCGAGGACCTGATTGAGTTGCTGGAGCAGGCAAAGCACCTGCTCGATCCCCTGCGTGAGCAGGCGAATGGCGCGGAGAATGATTTGAGGTATCGATTCGCAGGGGGTGAAGTTGGTCCCCAGTACCGGGAAATGAGCGAGTCATTGTATGATGCTACCGGGAGGCTGCTGCATCACCTGAGCCTGCTTCAGAGTGGTGTTGAATCAGAACTGAGTGACGGGGATGCGTCTGTCAGGGACAAGGATGGTGTGGAGGTCTGGGTTCCCGTTGTTGCAGGCATGACCGCAAGAGTTGAGAGTGCTGCCAACCTTTGGCATAACTATATGCTGCAGGATGTGAAGTCTAAACCACCCAGTGCGAGATGGATTAATTTTCGTGAAGGTGATGAAGTGGTTTTGCAGTCGAGTCCAATTGCCGTCTCAGAGAAGCTTCACGATATTTTGTGGTCCCGGTGTTTTGGCGCGGTGGTTACCTCAGCCACCCTGGCAGTGGGTAATGATTTCAGTCGTCTTCAAAAACGAACGGGTATCACCGCAGATAATTGTTTTCGTGCACTGCAGAGTCCATTCAGATTTTCCGAACAGGCGACGTTAAGAATTCCAAAGATGCAGGTTGACCCCAGAGACGCGGATGATCATAGCGATGCAGTAGCCGATCTGCTGCCTGACCAACTTTCGGATGTAAAAGGTGCCCTGGTCCTGTTTTCTTCCTGGCGGCAGATGTATCGAGTCAGTGATGCGCTTCCGGGTGAATTCATGGATAAAGTACTAAGCCAGGGTACCTTCTCGAAGGCAGAAATCGTCTCAAGGCACAAGGCTCTGGTTGATGCTGGAGATTCCAGTGTGATATTTGGGCTCGCGAGTTTTGCAGAAGGGATCGATTTGCCAGGCGAATACTGTCAGCACGTGGTCGTGGTTAAGATCCCATTCGCGGTACCTGATGATCCGGTTGGTGCAACGTTGAGTGAGTGGATCGAGGATAACGGTGGAAATTCGTTTCAAGAGGTCATGATCCCTGATGCGGCATTGCGGATGGTGCAGGCCTGCGGTCGTCTGCTTCGTACGGAGACGGATACCGGCGTTGTTACCATCTTTGACCGAAGGCTGGTCACTCAGCGATATGGCAATCTTCTGTTAAATGCGCTGCCTCCCTTCAGAAGAGAGATCTCGTGAACCTGATGAGCATGCTGACGGCCACTGATCGGGCAAAGATGAATGACAATGTTCAGTGGTTTCAGCAGCTCCGTGAAAAAAATCAGAAAGATCTAAGTCAAAACTATTTTGAAATTTTATATGGCACCGCAAGTTGGCTGGTGGATCAACTTGAGTCGGGTACGGGCGACAAGTTCTTTTTGGGAATGGCTGGTGCACAGGGCAGTGGTAAGTCCACATTTGCAAAAATGTTGCAGGCGGTATTGCAGGATCTATTTGAGATTTCTGCTCTGATCTTATCGTTGGATGATTTTTATCTGACCCACAAACAACGTGTTGAGCTTGGATCAGCAGTCCACCCGCTTCTGCTAACACGAGGTGTACCCGGAACCCATGATATTAATCTACTGTCTGAGATCATTGGCGATTTGCGCCACGACCGACCGGCAAGGATACCGGTTTTTAGTAAAGCTGAGGATGACCGCACCGGCAGCAGATTGGTTGAGACACAAGGAACCAGAGTGATTTTGTGTGAGGGCTGGTGCTGGGGAGCTCGTCCCGTCTCTGAAGACGAGCTTGCAGATCCGATCAATCAACTTGAGGTGACCAAAGATGCCGATGGTACCTGGCGGCGATTTGTAAATGATCGGCTTAAAGATTACCAGGATGTATTCTTAACGAATAAGTCCATCTTCCTTGCAGTGCCTGATATGGCATCTGTACGTACCTGGCGTTGGCAGCAGGAACAGGAGGCACCCAGTGGAAGTCGAAGCATGGATCGCGAAGCGGTGGCGGAGTTTATTATGTACTATGAACGCATTTCCCTTCGAATGTTGCGAGATCAGCCTGCAGACTCAGCCTTGACGCTGCAGCTTGGTGACGATCATGAATTTCTAGGGGCTGACCTGAATCCCGCTAACTAGAAGGCTTGCAGGGAATTGGGTGGAACAACTGGCTTATTCAGCTCTCATTCAGGGGGAAACCATTATTCTTCCCGCTGCATTCAATAAGTCTGGTGAAGGAAATGAAATTAACGAGAGTTTCGATTGCAGCGTTTGCGTTGTTGCTTTCAGCGTCCGCGCTTGCGCAGGATATTACCTATGATTACGGCACTGTGATTGAATCAGTACCCATTGTTAAGAATGTGCGAATTTCAACACCCCGCGAGGAATGTTGGGTAGAAGACGTTGTCTATCGTGAGTCTGCGCCAGATAATGGATTGGGATCGGTAGTGGGTGCCATTGTTGGTGGTGCGATTGGCAATGCAGTCGGTCACAAGAAAAAGAACAAGCAGGTGGGTGCCGTTGTTGGGGCTGTGCTTGGTGGCACAATCGGTCATTCTGTATCCTCTCGGAGGAGAGGTATGACGGTTCATGGTACCGAAGAGGTGTGCAAGACATACAATGACTATCATGAAGAGGAGAGGGTCGTTGGGTATCGGGTACGGTATCGATTTAACAACGAGACCTATACGACTCGCATGGATAACGATCCCGGTGATACCATCAGACTTCGATTGGCAGTTTCGCCCGTCAATTCCTGATTTCATTTCAAATGGGCAGGTGATGGAGAGAATAAATGCGTAGATTATTGGTCCTGGCCTTGCTGGTGCTTGGTACCAGCCCCGGATTAGCGCAGGCTGACTTTTTGTTAGCCGCGCGTACGCCACCACCTGCAAACAACATCCGGTCAGATACTCAGAGACCTCGTATCAGCAACCAACAAGCCGCGTCAAAAATCAAACGTAGCGTCCCGGGCAGTAAGATTCTCTCCATCAAACTGATTAGAAGCAAAGG
>Ga0066848_10000558_pt1 | contig 13648 bp, 9 predicted proteins | sample ETNtaG_23_FD_65491 | JGI IMG/M metagenome (GOLD analysis project Ga0066848, IMG submission 65491) | Marine microbial and viral communities from oxygen minimum zone, Eastern Pacific Ocean - ETNP201310SV72 | ecosystem: Environmental > Aquatic > Marine > Oceanic | place: Pacific Ocean: Eastern... | reverse complement strand
ATCCTGGCGACCATTGCCGGTTGCGGTGGCGGTTCAAGCTCCGATTCAGATTCTGATTTGGGCACAGTAAATGTTGCCGTGTCCGGTTTCATTGATATTGAATCCGGCACCCGGGTCGACGCGGACAACGCTGATGCCCTGACCCTGAATCCCTCGCCCCGTAGCAGCGCCCAGAATTTGCCGCCGGAGTTCGTTCTGGCTGGTTATGTCAGCCGGGAAGAGGGGGCTTATCCATTCATCCCGGGTTTCCCCTCTTTCTCCTACCAGGCCGATCCGCAAGATGAATTTTCGCTGTCGCTGCGAGATGGGCAGAGGGTAGAACTGCAGGCGTTTGAAACCCGTGCAGTCAACCCTGCCGGCGGTTCACCCGTGCGCCTTTCACTGTTTGATGAATCAGGCGATGAGGTGTTGCCGTCTTCGAGAACCAGTGAATCCGATAGCCAAGTTTCAGTGACCAATAATACCGGCTCTGACGGGTCTTTTACCGTTCGCGTGGAGTCTGGGGGGCCCACGCCCATGCTGTATGTGCTGTCGACCGCGGTGAATGCGGCGGCCCAGGCGCGATCGTTTGAGTGGCCGGCGCACGAGTTCGTGGAAGGCGAAGCGATCGTCACCATGGATGCCGGCACCGGGGCGCAATCCGCTCAAGCCATGATGGCCCAGGCCAAGATGGTGGCAGATCAGGAACTGGCGCCCGGGGTCTGGAAGGTAAAGGCACCGATGCAGCTCCAACAGAGCGCCAGTGGCAGCACCAGGGCTGCGACTCTGGACTGGATACAGGCTTTAAAGCAGCAGCCGGGTGTGGCGTCCGCTACACCGAATTACCAGATGCAAACCATGATGACGCCCATAGATGAGCCCCTGTACGGCGCCCAGCAATGGCATTATGGCCTGCTGAACGGGCCGACCGGTTGGCAGCTGGCGCAGAACTACGGCGCTGGTGTGACCGTGGCGGTGATGGATACTGGGCTTTATCAATCTTCTGGTGGTAACTGGCACCAGGACATCAACGCTAACGTGATTTCTCCGCTGCCCCCAGGGACCGATTTCGTCTCAAATCAGTTTGATAACGACAATGACCTCGGTAGGGACGACAACCCAGCGGACCCCGGCAACAGCGTGGGCGGCAGTGTTTACCACGGAACCCATGTTGCGGGTACGGTCGCTGCAGCAGTCAATTTGGAAGGCGGCGGTGGTGTTGCTTTCGAATCGACGCTCCTGCCAGTTCGTGTGCTGGGTGAGGGCGGCTCTGGTTCCTCGGCGGATCTGTTGGCGGCCTTGCAATGGGTGGCCGGGCCGAGTAATGGCGGACGTCGTGCTGATGTCGTAAATTTGAGCCTCGGCGGCCTGCCGTTTATCCAGTCGATGCAAAATGCGATCAATACCGCTACCGACAGGGGCGTGATTTTTGTGGCAGCGGCGGGTAACTCCGCGACGTCCACTCGGTCGTATCCAGCGGCGTTCGATAATGTGTTTTCCGTCAGTGCTGTGGATGGCGCCGGTGAGTTGGCCTCCTACTCCAACTTCGGGGACTGGATCGATCTAGCCGCACCGGGCGGCGATGCCAGCCGTGACGGTAATGGCGACGGCCGTGGTGATGTGGTGGTCAGCACCAGCGTGATCAACGGTAACGAGGAGACCTACATCGGCCTGCAGGGTACTTCCATGGCGGCGCCCCACGTCTCGGGTGTGCTCGCGTTGATGAAGGGAGAGAATAATTCCCTGAATTATCAGGCGATCAACGCTGCTCTGATGTCAGGCAAGCTGACCGTTGGTGGCTGCAGCAACACCGCCTGTCGAACCGACGAACTCGGCTACGGTTTGTTGGACGCCGGCAGAGCAGCCTCCGCAGCCGTGGCATCGCCCATCAACGATTTGCTGACCGCTGCACCAGCGGTTGTCGCCCTTTCGTCTGAGGGCGCAAGAAGTGAAGACGTGGTGCTAGAGGTTTATGGTGACACCCCTAACAGCGTCACTATTAACAGCGTTTCGACAGCAGCAAGTTGGCTCAATATTGATTCGGCTCCTGCGTCAAGCGACTCTGGCGTGGCTTTCGATCTCTCCTTGAGTCTTAATCTCAGCGAACTTGATCCGGGTATATCCGAGCGAACTACGGTTCAAGTTGAGTACCGCGGCGACAGCGAGACCCGCACTCTGGAAATCCCCGTCGTCGGTCAGCAGGTCACTGATCAGCAAGCCCGCGATGCCGGTCGTCATTTCGCACTTCTGGTCAGCCCGGATCCGGACAGCGATTTCTTCCGAACCGAAGCCCAGACTACGGTAGTGGCTGAAAACGGCCAGTATCGCTTCGAGTTTGTTCCCGACGATGGCGAAGAACCAAAGGCGCTGAACGAAGTCACGCCCGGCAATTACATTCTGGTCGCCGGCTCGGATCTGGATAACGACGGCCTGATCTGTCACGGTGGCGAAGCCTGCGCCGAGTACCCGGTGGCCGGTTTGCGCCAGGAAATCACGATCACCGCGGGGCAGGCGATCACTGGGCTCCGGATGACCACCAGCTACTCCCGTCCGTCCATTTCGGCGGCGTCGCCGGATCAGTTGCCTCGCCCGGATTTCCGGGGTTATCAGCTGCTGGCGCCGAACCCGGAATCCACCAATGAGAAGGCGTTGGCTCGATAATGACTCGATCTGTGCGTAGTTTGATTGGCGTTGCCGTGGGTTTTGCGGCCCTGGGTGCCGGTTGTGCCGTCAGCCAGACAGAAACTGAATCGGGTGCGCCAATTGCGCGTCAGATTGCCCAGTCAGCCCACTGTGGCCTCGTGGCACCCGGGCACATTCATCTGGCCAGCGCTACCGAGGTCGACCGGCTCGAGTCAGTGCCCGATCGCCGTTTGTCCCTGGCGTCGCTCCGCGAGGTCCGGTTCGGCACCGAGCACGTGGTGCTGGTCGCCCTTGGCCAAAAACCCACTGGCGGGTTCAGCGTGACTCTGGCCGGCGCGGAAATCGTGGATGAGGAACTGGTGCTATCAGTAAAGGTTCAGGAGCCGGAACCGGGGATGATGGTTGCCCAGGCCCTGACCACACCCTGCGCCGCCATGGCTGTTACCGCCTCTGGCTGGACCGACATCCGGGTTGAGCCGGTCGAAAACAACCGTTGATCTTTCCCGCTGAATCCCTAAGCTATGGCTCAGCTTTTCGTTCCAATTGCGGAGTTTCTTCCTGCTTATGAGCCAACAACAATACAACGCCGAAGCCATTGAGGTACTGAAGGGCCTGGACCCGGTGCGCAAGCGCCCAGGCATGTACACAGACACCAGTCGGCCCAATCACCTGGCGCAGGAAGTCATCGATAACAGTGTCGACGAGGCTCTGGCCGGGCATGCCCGTCGCATCGATGTGGTGCTCTACAACGACGGTTCACTCAGCGTTGAGGACGACGGCCGGGGTATGCCGGTCGATTTGCACAAAGAGGAAGGGCTGCCCGGGGTCGAGCTGATCCTGACCCGGCTACACGCCGGCGGTAAGTTCTCCCAGGGCAACTACAACTTCTCCGGTGGCTTGCACGGGGTGGGTGTGTCGGTGGTCAATGCGCTGTCCAAGCACCTCGAAGTCACTATCAAGCGGGACGGCCAGTTGCACCGTATGTCGTTCGCCAATGGTGACAAAGCCAGCGAGCTGGAAGTCATCGACACTGTTGGCAAACGCAACACCGGCACTCGTTTGAAGTTCACCCCGGACGCCAGTTACTTTGATTCCCCGAACTTCTCCATCAGCCGTCTGCGCCACAACCTGCGGGCCAAGGCGGTGTTGTGTCCGGGGCTGACGGTCACCTTCGTTCAGGAAAAAACCGGCGAAAAGGACGAGTGGTACTACGAGGATGGCCTCCGCGATTACCTGCGTTCGGCGCTGGCTGACCTGGAAGCCGTGCCGCTTGAACCGTTCACCGGCAGCTTTTCCGGCAACAGCGAAGCGGTGGACTGGGCGATTCAGTGGTTACCAGAAGGTGGCGAAGCCACCATGGAAAGCTACGTCAACCTGATTCCGACCGCCCAGGGTGGTACCCACGTGAACGGTCTGCGCACCGGCTTGCTGGAAGCCATGCGCGAGTTTTGCGAATTCCGCAACCTGCTGCCCCGGGGAGTGAAACTGTCACCAGAGGATATCTGGGAGCGGGCGGCCTATGTGCTGTCGTTCAAGATGCAGGAACCGCAGTTTTCCGGCCAGACCAAGGAGCGGCTGTCGTCCCGGGAAGCGGCGGCGTTTATTTCCGGTGTGGTCAAAGACGCCTTCAGCCTGTGGCTGAATCAGCACACCGACGTGGCCGAAGTCCTGGCGGAGTTGTTCATCAGCAATGCCCAGCGCCGTCTGCGGGCCAGCAAGAAAGTGGCCCGAAAGAAAGTAACGTCGGGCCCGGCACTGCCCGGCAAACTCGCGGACTGTTCCGGTGCCGACACGGCCCGTTCTGAACTGTTCCTGGTCGAAGGGGATTCAGCTGGCGGTTCTGCCAAGCAGGCTCGGGACCGGGAATTCCAGGCCGTGATGCCGCTTCGGGGCAAGATTCTGAACACCTGGGAGGTGGACCCGTCAGAGGTTCTGGCATCCCAGGAAGTGCATGACATTGCGGTGGCCATTGGCGTCGACCCCGGCTCCGATAAGCTGGAAGGCCTGCGCTATAACAAGATCTGTATCCTGGCGGATGCGGATTCGGACGGCCTGCACATTGCGACACTGCTGTGCGCTCTGTTCGTGAAGCACTTCCGCCCGGTGGTGGCCGCCGGGCATGTGTTCGTGGCGATGCCGCCGCTGTATCGCGTGGATCTGGGTAAGGAAACCTTCTACGCCCTGGATGAGCATGAAAAGCAGGGCATCATCGACCGACTGGCCGCCGAGAACCGCAAGGGCAAAATTTCGGTCACCCGCTTCAAGGGCCTGGGCGAGATGAACCCCCTGCAGCTGCGGGAGACCACCATGGCGCCCGATACCCGCCGGCTGGTTATGCTCACCATCGAAGAAAACGACGACACCGACAGCCGGATGGACATGCTGCTGGGCAAGAAGCGGGCATCTGACCGCCGGTCCTGGTTGGAGACCTACGGCAACATTGCCGACGTCGTCGTTTAGAGCAGCGTTTGATATTTCTAAGGGTGCTATAAAAAGCATCCTTTATTCTTTCTCTGTATTCGGTAAAGCCGTTATCCTGCCTGTTTTCTTTTCGGGAAGAACCGTAAATGGACTGGCAAGGCTGGTTTGCGCTGGGCCTGGCGGGCACCTCGCTGATTCTCATGAGTGTTGGACGCTTCGCACCCCACATGGTAATGATGGGGGTGTTGGTTGTGCTCAGTGCCACGGGCATTGTCTCTGCTGACCAGGCGTTGTCCGGTTTCAGTAACAGCGGTCTGATTACTGTGGTTGCCATGTTTGTGGTGGCCGCTGGCATTCATCACTCCGGCGGTGTCGATCTGCTGGTCCATCACCTATTGCGTAACCCGAGGACCGTGCGCGGTGCCCAGGCGCGGATTGCTCTGCCCGTATCCCTACTCAGTGGCTTCCTGAACAACACTCCGGTTGTTGCAACTATGATCCCGGCGGTTCACGCCTGGTCCCGAAAGATTGGTATTTCCCCCTCCAGCTGATGATCCCCCTGAGCTACTCCGCCATACTCGGTGGTACGCTCACGCTGATCGGAACCAGTACCAACCTGGTGGTGAATGGTCAGGTGCAGCAGCTGACCGGAGGCGAGGGCTTTTCGATTTTTACTATCACCGCGGTAGGTTTGCCGGTTGCCATCATTGGCGTGGCGGTGATGCTGCTGGTGATGCCGAGATTTCTGCCGGACCGCAAGGACCAGCAAAAGTTCGGTTCGATGCGGGAGTTTACTCTGGAGGTGGCGGTTTCCTTCGACGGTCCGCTGGTGGGTAAGTCCGTGGGCGAGGCCGGGCTGCGGGAGCTGGAACGACTCTACCTGGTTGAGATCGAGCGGGATGGTAGCGTGGTTACCGCGGTGCCATCCGAAGAACGCCTGCGCGGCGGAGACCGCCTGGTGTTTGCTGGCGACACCCAGGCCATCTCCGACCTTCTGCGCATCAATGGCATTGTGCCCTCGGTGCATGAGGACGAGCCGAGTCTGAGCCAGGACCGCGCAGAGCGGCGTCTGGTTGAAGCCGCGTTGTCTCCGCAATCTGATGTGCTGGGCCAAACCATCCGCGACGCTCGCTTTCGTGATCGCTATGGCGCGGTTGTACTGGCCGTTGCTCGCGGTGGTGAGCGGGTCTCCGGCAACCTTGGCAACATCCGGCTGAAGCCGGGGGATGTTTTGCTGCTGGAGGCGCGGCCTGCGTTTGTCAGCCGTCAGCGTTACGCCAAGGATTTCCTGTTAATCAACGATCTGGAAACAGAGACTCCCCGTCACGATCGGGCCTGGCTGTCCTGGGGTATTCTGCTTGTGCTGGTCGGGCTGGCCGCCGGTGGTGCGCTGAGTATGCTCAATGCGGCCTTGTTGGGCGCAACACTGATGATCATGACTGGCTGCTGTTCGGTAGGCCAGGCGCAGAAATCAGTAGACGTTCCGGTGATTCTCACCATAGCGGCATCGTTCGCCCTGGGCGCGGCCCTTCAGGAAACTGGCGCGGCCCGTTACGTTGCCGAGGGCATCATGGGGTTAAGTCAGGGCAATGTCCTGTTAGCGGTGCTGCTGGTTTATCTGACCGTGTCGGTGCTGACGGAGGTGATTACCAACAACGCGGCTGCAGTTTTGGTCATCCCGATTGTCCTGTCGATGACTGCCAGTATGGGGGTCCCTTTTGAGCCCTTCGTGATCGCGGTGATGATGGCTGCGTCGGCGAGCTTCGCTACGCCACTGGGGTATCAAACCAACATGATGGTGTTTGGTCCCGGTGGTTACCGGTTTGGTGACTTCGTGCGGGTGGGGCTGCCGATGAATCTGTTCATTGGTGCGTTAACGGTGACGGTTATCGCGCTGGTGTACGGAATCAGTCCAGCCTAGGCTGCGGTCGGGTCGAGTTGGCGAGTATGTCGCAACACAGAACGCGCAACTCGCCATCCTGGTAGTAGCCCTGAGACAAGGTCACACACATATAGGCCCCGCTGACGCACAGATACGGCGTAGTGACGTGCAGGGTGTCCGGTTGCGCCAGCGCCTGTCGTAGGTACTGCTGGCGGAACCAGTCCGCGCTGCTGGTGCTCTCAAGGGGTTTGAAGCGTGGGTCGAGACTCCGTGTCCCCGTCTCAGAGATCACAGTATCGGCAATCTGTATGCCCCGGTCATTCACCAGGTAGCACCGGGAGACCGACTGATGGTTCAGTAAGCCCAGGCAGGCCTGGTGCATGCTCAGGCCATCCCTCAGCTTGTCGATACCAGCATTGAACGAATCCCGGAAAAACTCCGTCAGTTGCCGGGTTGGGTCAAACGTGACCTGATTGCGCGATTTGTACTCGTCCAACAGTTCGTCGAAGTTCGACGGCGCGCGAATAAGTTCCTCCAGGTCGATGCTCGGCGTCCGAAAATAGTAGCCCTGAACGAAGTCTACGCCGGCGTCGATGGCAATCAGCGCCTGTTCGCGAGTTTCCACGCCCTCCAGCAATACCAGACAGCCCGACTGATGCAGCAGCGAGACAATACCGTTCAGGATCTGTCTGGCTTTACCATCTTCTGTCGCGCGGGTGAGCAGAGTTCGATCCAGCTTGACGATGTCCGGAGAAAGGTTCCAGATCCGTTCAAAGTTCGAGTGGCCCGCGCCAAAGTCGTCAATGGCGGTCAGGCAGCCCAGCCGCTTGTAGTAGGCGACCGTTTCTTTGAGTTTTTCGGCATCGTCGGTGGGCTGCTCTACAATTTCAATAACGATGCGGTGGGGCGGCAGCCCGGTCTTCTCCAGCAACTGCCCGAAAAAGGAGTCGGCTTGGCGGCCACTGGTGACGGCCTGCGGGGATACGTTCAGAAACAGCCAGTTCAGCTGGTCCTCAATGCCGCTGTAATTGCGGATGTGCAAATACCGGCACAACCGGTCCAATAGCAGATTTTCTGCATCGGAGGAGGGCAGTTGGAACAGGTGCAGCGGCAGCACGGCGGCGTTGTCGGGGTCGAACGCTCGGATCAGAGCCTCGTAACCTACAATGCGTTTGTGAGAAATGCTGTAGATGGGCTGGAGAGCAGTACGAAGGGTCAAACCCTGAAAGTCGGCGGTCCAGGCATCGCCACCATGGCTGAGCATGGGAGACAGCAGATCAACTTCCGGATCAGCGAGCTTTTCGGGGAGGCTCTTGGACATGGCTCATTCTGACAGATTTCACGACGTAGCCAGTCGCCTCACTCGGGGGACGGCTAAACTGCTCAATCTCAGTCGGAAGCGACCTTAAAAGGGCCCGCGCAACTGAGGCAGGAAGTGAGATTGCCAAAAAAGCCGTTGCATTACCACTGTTTCATGAAACCGTTGGCAAGCGTCTGTGGCCAAAGCAATGTGTTGGAGCGGGGGAGGCGACCCAGGGGCCGCCAAATCTCTTAGTTGTTGCTGGGAACAACAACGCTTTCGTCGAAATCAAATTCCATGACTGCGTCCTCTCAATCAATGAGTCCCTGGATGGGATGAATATGGAGCCAGTCTAATTCAGGTGAGTTTTTGAACAATCCGTAAAAGCCGTATACGACCAAAGGCATAGATGTATGTGAATGGTCAGAATTTCTGATGGTGGTCAGCAAAACATTTCGATAGTTTTCGGTATCAGTGGTTTCTAGAATGCGTTAAACGGTTGGTCAGGGACGGAGAAGGTCAAACAATGCAACTGAAGAATTCTGCAGAGCGTTACGGACTGGTGGCCGTCACCATTCATTGGGTGGTGGCGGCTGTGGTTATCGGGTTGTTCGCGCTGGGTTTCTGGATGGTGGATCTGACCTACTATGACGACTGGTACAAGCAAGCTCCGGACATCCATCGCAGCGTTGGCATCCTGCTCCTTGGCGTTATGCTGGTGCGAGTGATCTGGCGTTTTGCCAATACCGGGCCGAAACCGTTGTCCAGTCACAAACGCTGGGAGGTTGCCAGCGCCCATGCAGCCCACAGCCTGCTGTACCTTCTGATTTTTGTTGCCATGGTAAGTGGCTACCTGATTTCCACGGCCGATGGTTCTTCAATCAGCGTGTTTGACTGGTTCGAGGTGCCCTCGGTCACCGGCCAGATCAAAGGGCTGGAAGACACAGCAGGCACCGTTCACTACTGGTCAACCTGGGCCATCGTCGCCCTGGCGTCCGTGCACGCGGCCGGCGCCTTGAAACACCACTTTATTGATCGCGACCAAACCCTGCGGCGTATGCTTGGCAGATAGGTTAGCGTCGCCCACTGTTTAAAACCATGCCCGGCTAGGGCCTGAATCAAAAAGGGAGATAACGATGAAGAAAGTATTGCTTGCCTCTGCGGTATCCATTGCACTGGTCGGCGCCGCTCAGGCGGACGGTCATGGCGGAACCTACGCCTTTGATAAAAAAGGCGCGCATCAGTTCATTACCTTCAAGATTTCCCACCTTGGATACAGCTGGCTCTACGGCCGGTTCAACGACTTCGATGGCCAGTTCGTATACGACGAGGCCGATCCGGCCAACAGCTCGGTGAACGTTACCATCGATACCTCCAGTGTTGATTCCAATCACGCCGAGCGGGACAAGCATCTGCGCAGCGAAGATTTCCTGTTCGTAGATGAGTACCCGGAAGCCAGCTTCAAGAGCACGCGCGTGGAAGTGGGCGCGGACGGCGAAGCCGACATCGTTGGTGATCTGACGCTCCGTGGCGTCACCAAAGAAGTGACGCTCGACGCAGAGATGATCGGCCACGGCGAAGACCCCTGGGGTGGCTATCGCATGGGCTTCGAGGCCGAAACCGAGTTGCGTTTGAAAGACTTCGGGATTCCGATGGATCTGGGGCCTGCCTCTGAGACCGTCGACATCATCATTTCTGTGGAAGGTATTCGCCAGTAAGGCCGCTTACTGGCTGACCAGGGTTTTGCGCTCCTCGCGGGGCCCTGGTTCCCTCTCAATTTCCTCCGTCTGCAGTCAGTCTGGGTAGTGTGTTAGGTGGTGTGCTGCGACGCGTCTGACGAGTCATCGGACTTGCACAGGTGCCGCTGCCGCCAAAACTGCCCGGCAAAAATTACCAGCCAGATCAGGATACCCGCCCACAGGTAGGGCTCGGGGACCTGAAACGTACCACTGATTGTAAACTCCACCAGGAGCATCAGGGCGAGCGCCAGAAGCGCGTTGACCATGGCGGTAACCATGGCTTGCCCGCAGGCTTTCAGGTTGGGTTTCATAGTGTCCCGCTTTTGAGAAAGGTGAAACGGTCTTCTATCCGATGTTGGCGAGCATACGGTCCGGATTACAGAGTCTCCATGCGGGAATTCCGCTATTGGAAGTTGGTGTATCCGGGCAGGCCTCCATATAATGTGCCCTCGCGTCGGGCCCCGTGATTATTTCACGCGCAACGGGTAGCATCATGGCGTCATTCACTTCAGGTAACACAGGCAGAAGAGGCATACATGCCAGAGTTTCAGACTACGGATGAGGGCTTTGAGCGGGTCTCCCTCAGGGATTACACGGAGAAGGCCTACCTCGACTACTCCATGTACGTCATCCTGGACCGGGCGCTGCCCAATGTAGGTGACGGTCTCAAACCGGTGCAGCGGCGCATTGTCTACGCCATGTCGGAGCTGGGGCTGAAGTCCACCTCAAAGTACAAGAAATCCGCCCGTACGGTTGGTGATGTGCTCGGTAAGTTCCACCCCCACGGAGACAGCGCCTGTTACGAAGCCATGGTGTTGATGGCGCAGCCTTTTTCCTACCGCTACCCGCTGGTGGATGGCCAGGGCAACTGGGGTTCACCCGACGATCCTAAGTCTTTTGCAGCCATGCGTTACACCGAATCCCGGCTGGCGCCCTTTGCCGAGGTACTGCTGAGCGAGCTGGGTCAGGGTACCGTGGACTGGGTGCCCAACTTTGACGGCACCATGAATGAGCCGTCCGTGTTACCGGCGCGACTGCCCCACGTCCTGCTCAACGGTACCACCGGCATTGCCGTGGGCATGGCCACGGACATCCCGCCTCACAACGTGCGTGAAGTGAGTGCTGCCTGCATCCGGTTGCTGGACAGCCCCGACGCCGGAGTGGACGAGCTGTGCGAGCACATCAAGGGCCCGGACTTTCCGACCCACGCTGAAATCATTACCCCGCGCAAAGACATCCGTCAGATGTACGAAACCGGCCGTGGATCACTCCGCATGCGCGCCCGCTGGATCCGGGAAAACGGTGAAATCGTGGTCACGGATCTGCCACACCAGGTTTCCGGTGCCCGGGTTCTGGAACAGATTGCCCAGCAGATGCAGGCCAAGAAACTGCCCATGGTTGCCGACCTGCGGGACGAGTCGGACCACGAGAACCCGACCCGGCTGGTGATTGTGCCCCGGTCAAACCGCGTTGATCTCGACGGCCTGATGGCGCACATGTTCGCCAGTACCGACCTGGAAAAGACCTACCGGGTGAACATCAACGTCATCGGCAACGACGGCCGGCCGGGTGTCAAAGGTCTGCATGAGATTCTTACCGAGTGGCTGGAATTCCGCCGAGTCACGGTGACCCGTCGTCTGCAGCACCGGCTGGACAAAGTGCTGGCGAGACTGCACCTGCTGGAAGGTTTGCTGATTGCCTACCTGAACATCGACGAAGTGATCGAGATCATCCGTACCGAAGACAAGCCCAAGCCGGTGCTGATGTCCCGGTTCGGGTTGTCTGAGGACCAGGCGGAAGCCATCCTCGAGCTGAAATTGCGCCACCTGGCGAAGCTTGAGGAAATGAAGATTCGCGGCGAGCAGGATGAGTTGTCCGCCGAGCGTGACGAGCTGCAAGCAATCCTCGGCTCCGAGGATCGTCTGCGCGAGCTGATCAAGGCCGAACTGCAGGCCGATGCCGAAACCTACGGCGACGAGCGTCGTTCGCCCATCGTCGAGCGTGAAGAGGCGCGGGCCTTCAGCGAAAACGACCTGGTGTCCAATGACCCGGTCACTGTGGTGCTGTCCGAGAAAGGCTGGGTGCGCGCCGCCAAGGGTCACGATATTGAACCTGAGGGCCTGAGTTACAAGGCGGGCGATCGCTTTGCGCTGGCGGCCCGAGGTCGCAACAACCAGCAGGCAATCTTCCTGGATTCCACTGGTCGCGCCTATTCCCTGATGGCCCACAGTTTCCCGTCTGCCCGGGGCCAAGGGGAGCCGCTAACCGGGCGCATCAACCCGCCCTCCGGCGCCGGATTTTCCGGTCTGCTGATGGGGGATCCCGCGCGCAAGGCGTTGCTGGTCACCGACGGTGGCTACGGCTTTGTCACCTCGCTCAATGACATGATCAGCAAGAACCGCAACGGCAAGGCCGTGGTCAGTGTGCCCAAGGGCGCCAGGATCATGCCGCCGGTCACCGTTCCGGCCACCGACAAGACGCTCTACCTGGGCGCAGTATCAAACGAAGGCCGGATGCTGGTGTTCCCGCTCAGCGAACTGCCGGAGCTGGCCAAGGGCAAGGGCAACAAGATCATCAGTATTCCTTCGGCCCGGGTGCAGAATCGTGAGGAGTTCGTGGTGGCCTTGGCGGTGTTTGCCGAGGATGACCAGCTTGAGATTCGTGCCGGCAAGCGCAAGATGGGGCTGCAGTTCAGTGACCTTGAGCATTACCTGGGTGAGCGGGGCCGTCGGGGGCACAAGCTGCCCCGGGGGCTGCAGCGGGTCGACGCCATCGATGTGATTCCGTCGGCTGCCCGGAGCCAGGAAGAAGCGCAAGGCCAGGACAAGGCAACCCCGCAACAGGAGAACAGCCAGAGTGAGTGAACTGGTACTGATGAACGTCTCTGGCCGGGATAAGCCCGGCCTGACCTCGGAGATCACCGGGATCATGGGCCAGTACGATGTCCGTATTCTCGACATCGGCCAGGCGGTGATTCACGATCATCTGACCTGGGGCATCCTGATCGAGATCCCGGACGCGTCCAAGTCCTCGCCGGTGATCCGGGACTTGCTGTTCCGCCTGCACTCGCTGGATCTGCAAGTCCGGTTTGCGCCGATTACTGAATCCGAGTACCAAAGCTGGGCGGAAGGTCGCAATCGCGCCTGCTACATCGTCACCCTGCTGGCCCGTGACATTCAGGCCGAACAAATTGCTCGGGTGTCGGCAATCACCGCACGCCACGGCCTGAATATCGATAACATCACCCGGTTGTCGGCGCGGCCCTCCCTGGATCCGACGGAAAACCGGATCGCTTGTGTCGAGTTTTCGGTGCGGGGTACGCCCTCGGATCCGGATGCGTTGCGAGCTGATTTCCTGCACATCGCCGGTGAAATGAACGTTGATATCGCCTTCCAGGAAGACTCTATCTTCCGTCGTAACCGCCGTCTGGTGGTGTTCGATATGGACTCGACGCTGATTGAGGCCGAGGTTATCGACGAGCTGGCCCGGGAAGCGGGCGTGGGTGATCAGGTTGCTGAGATCACCGAGCGGGCGATGCAGGGCGAGCTGGACTTCAGCCAGAGCTTTGCCGAGCGGCTGTCGCTGTTGCAGGGACTGGATGAGTCGGTGCTGGACGGTATTGCCGGGCGCCTGCGTATGACCGAAGGCGCCGAGCACCTGATTCGCAGCCTGAAAGCCCTGGGC
>Ga0066848_10000556_pt1 | contig 13671 bp, 14 predicted proteins | sample ETNtaG_23_FD_65491 | JGI IMG/M metagenome (GOLD analysis project Ga0066848, IMG submission 65491) | Marine microbial and viral communities from oxygen minimum zone, Eastern Pacific Ocean - ETNP201310SV72 | ecosystem: Environmental > Aquatic > Marine > Oceanic | place: Pacific Ocean: Eastern... | reverse complement strand
ATGTGTTACTCTGATCTATAAATACAGCGTAAGGATTTTTTTTGTTAATTGGCTTATCTTTAATATCTAAATAAATATCATAATCCGTACTATGGGCGTGTATTAGTTTCCTGGAATTTTTTTTTGCTATATTTAAATTAAATAAACCGCCCACAATACCTATATCTGACTTAAATCTTGTTAAGGAATAATATTTATTAATTATATAATTTAATAATTCATTGAAAAATTTATTAGGTGAAAAAACAAGTTTTTTAAACTTTTTTTTAATATAATGATGAATATTAGGCTGTGACCAAGGAACAGAATTTACAAATAAATCAATGAATAAACTTTTTCCATTATTATTAATTATTTTTTTTACTTTTTTTGTTTTTTTATAACCAATTCCATCAATAATAATGTCAGGAAAAGTGTTATTTAATAAGTTCAAAAAATCTTTCTCTGAGTTTATTGTAATATTATTCTCAGAATAAAAACTTTTTGTAGAGTAACTTTTATAAAATTTTGGAAACAGCCAAGGAGTTAAAGAAAGAGTTTTTACCAAAAATTCTTTTTCTAACGTTTTGACTCCAAAACGAATATATTCTCTTTGTGTAAGAGGGCCTGGTAGTAATATGAAAATTTTTTTCAATACTTTATTTTCGCTTAACTTTAAACTACTGGTATGATAATTCGTGTAACAAAAATTTACGTGGTCTAATACGCTCTAAAGCTTCATGATAGTAATCAAGGTCATTATAATCAGCGAATCTTTTTTGTAACCCTATTATCATTGAAACTTGGTTTTCATTAGTTGAAAATTTTATTGTTTTTTCTGGTATTTTTAGACTGCTTAGAGGTTGTTTAAATTTATTGTTTTTCCAGCAAATTACATCAAAAGAAATTTTTAATGGTTGTTTTTCACTAATATTTTTTAAATCAACCCGCTCGCGCTCGGACAATTCTATTAACAGGCTTGCAAGATTTCTATCTTCATCGGATAACTTACCGTTCATAATTTTATCTAGATGGAGTAATAAAACTTTTTTGGTCCAAGCTGACTCTTGATAATTTATTCGAGCTCCAAAATTTATATTAATTCTAGTGGACTCACCTACTTCATTTCCATTTTCTTCGTATATTTTTTTTGCATTAGCTACCATTTCTTCTCGAGTTTTAAACATTTCGGCCTCTACAGCATTTCTAAAATCAGCAAGAAAACGAATGTACTCTTTAGGCCAATCTTCATTTTTGTCTGGTTTAAAAAAATGTGAAAAAAACTTTGTAGTTTCTATTCCCAAATGCCTAGCAAATTGGAAAAACCATTTTTGAAAATGAAAGTTTAAAACGGTATAAAACATAAAGCTCATATATCGCACTTCTAAAAATTCTTCATAAGTTAAAGAATTTGACCCAACAACCACTTCTTCATGTTCTGCTATAAAATTTCCATTATGTTTAGTGTAATGTGTGCCTACTATTCTGTATCTAGTTTTGATGTAATATTTTTCACGATAATCTTTCCGGTTCATTTCAACGCCATCCATTAATATTAAATTTTTGATAGCCACGTTATCGAAGCCACGTTTAGTAGCTCGATCTAACGTTTGAACAAAGCTGTCTCGAGTTTCATGAGGCAAACCAAATATTAAATCGGTTGATACAGTAAGGTTTAGATTTTTTGCCCAAACAATAGCATCGTCAATTTCAGCTTCAGTTACATTAGATCTATTAATTGCTTTAAGTGCAAGTGGGTTATCAGTTTGTAAAGCAAGAACAACCCCGCTGCTTGTCTGATCACCTAGTATTTCAAGAATTTTTCGCGAGGTTTGGGTAAATCTTTTATCATTATAAAAGCTTACACTTAAGGGGTATTTATAATCTTCTTTACATTTTCTTAATGCATAAGCAATCTCTATATCTCTTCTTTTCATTATTCCGAAATTTTCATCTGCTAGATACATAGTGAGGTAAGGTCTGTCCGCATATTTTTTTGAAATGTAAATTAGTTCTTCTTTAACTTGCTCAATAGGAAAACCTCTTAATTTACCACGATTTTTACCCGATACGCAGAAAGCACATGTATAAGGGCAGAAACGAGAAGTCTGCACTAACGGCTGAAAATCTGAATCCATAAATTTATCCATTAATCCAGTTAAGTAAGGTGAACCAAATGTAGATAGATCCATAGATAGACCTACTGGTTTTCCGCTAATTAGTTGATTTCCATCCAAAAATGAAAGGCCATCTATAGGATTTTTAAATAAATTTTCACGATTACCAATAACTTCTCTTATTATATTGTTGAAACTTATTTCACCTTCATTAAGAACAATGGCATCTGCTTGAGGAAAAATATTGGCTATAAAATGGTGTTGTTCTTTTTTATCACTATCTATGCAGGGGCCACCTAAAACTATAACTACATTTTGACCTAACTTTTCTCTAATACATTTAATTAAATATTGATTTAAAGATAAATTCCAATAATAAACTGATAAGCCAACGACATCAGGTGGATCTTTAACCATATTATCTAAAAAATCATCAATATTTTTATATAATGATGCCTTAATATCATCACCAAATTCTTGTATTGCATACTGCGCAATCATACCGATAGATAGTGGCACATATTGTTCGTACATTGTTTGGCGATTTTCATAACAGAGATCACCAAACATTATATTTAAACGCCGACTACCGTTTTTTTTATTTAATGTTTTATTATTCACGAATTATTTTTCCATTAAAAAAAATTGTTTTACATAAGTTTCTATTTGACGCAACTAAAGTTTATATATTATTTATATTTTAAATTTTTATTTAAAAATGGAGTTTTTGTTTTATTGTAAATATACATTTCTTTTCCAATATTAATTTTTTTAGAAGTGTCATGAAATCTACAAATAAGTGTAATTCTTAATTTTTTTGAAATATTTTTTCCACTTCTATGTTTTAAATTCATATGAAAAATACCAACATCTCCAAAAAAAACATTTAAATTTTTTGCTTTTTTTTCTTCTCTTTTATTAACCTGGGTTTTAATAGTGGCTTCCGCTTGTTTACTTTTTCTTGTAAATTTAAGACTTTTAGAATCTACTTTTGATTTATTAGAACCAGGAATAAATCTTACAGTGCCATTTTCAAAACTATTATCTGTTAGTGCTATCCAACAGACACCGGCATTATAATAAGGTTCCGTTTGTTCATAATATGGAGCATCAGTATGCCAGTCTAAAACATTTCTTTTATCAAATGGAGCATCAAGTCTAAGTGTAAAACCGTTTATAATTAAAAATTCTTTTTTTGTTCCCAATATTTTTGAAAACATGTTGATAAATTTTTTACTATAAACAATAGATTTGAACGAAGCATTAAGGTTTAACTCATCATACATATCTCCAAATTTTTTTGGTTTTTTTTTCTAAAATTTATAAGCTTATTATGAATAGAAGTACTATTAAAATTCATGCCTGAAGAACTTTTACTTATTTTTAAGTATTTTGACAAAGTTTCAAAAAAAGCTTTAAATATTATTTTCTCCTCAACTGCGCTTAAAAAATTTTTAAGTACCAAATAGCCATTTTTATTAAATTTTTTTTCATAATTAGTAATATTTACCATGGTATTGCTCTTTAACGACTTTTTGCTAACCAGCCCCCATCAACAACAAAATCTTGACCGGTTATGTAACCTGCGTGCTGACTCATCAGATATTCAACTAAGCCAAATAAATCTTTTGGTTCTCCCCATCTACTAATTATCATATTTGAATCTATTTCTTTCTTTCTTTTTTTTGATCTATTACTTTTAATGGTCATGGGAGTTTTAAAGTAACCAAGAGAGATAGAATTTACTCTAATATTTTGTAAGCCATAATCATTTGCAAGCGCCCTAGTAAGACCCAATATTGCAGTTTTAGATGATACATATCCTGGATTTGCAAGAGCTCCTTGATGTGCGCTCACACTACTTATATTTATAATTGAAGCCCTATTTGACTTTCTGAGTTTTTCTCTAAGTAAATAAGATGAATAATAAGTACCATTTAAATTGGTTTGTATTATTTTTTCAAAATTTTTTATTTCATTTTTAATGTCCGATTTTGCAATACCAGCATTATTAATTAAGCAATCTACTTTGTGTATTTTATTTAGAATTTTTTTTAATTGATCAAATTTTGATACATCACATTTAAAAGTTTCAAAATTATTTTGAATATTTTTTCTTCTTGATAAACCAATTATTTTGTGACCCTTTTCTGTTAAATAATTTCCCAAAAAACTTCCAATACCAGATGAGGTTCCTGTTAAAACAATGTTATAGCCCATAAATAAATTTTAAATTATCTTTATTAATATTTTTTACCAAATTGTTCTCCCTCCATCTACAACCAGATTGTGACCAGTTACAAATGATGATGCGTTTGAACACAAATAAATTATTGCTCCATTTAATTCGTAAGAATTTGCCATCCTGCCAAGGGGTATTCTTTGTGATAACTGTTCAACAAATTTTTTATTATGTTTTTTGTATACACCGGCAGGAGAAATACAGTTTACTCTTATACCTTTTTGTGCCCAATATGTGGCCAAGTATCGTGTAAAAGAAATTATTCCTGACTTTGCAACAGAATAAGAAATTGGAGTATTAAAATTTACACCTTTATATTTGTATCTTATGTTCGACTCATAAATTCTATGGTCTGGAGAAATTATTCCTACATCGGAAGCTATATTTACAATAGAACCTTGTTTCCTTTTTAACATATGGTTAGCCACAGATTTTGTCACAATGAATATGCTTGATAAGTGATCAGCAAGAGATTCTTGCCATAGTTTACAATCGTATTTTTCAAATTTTTCAAAAATGTTTGTCTTGCTCATAGTCAAATCATTCTTCCTAAGAGCTGCAGCATTATTAATTAAACAATCAATTTTTTTAAATTTTTTTATAACTAAATTAACTATTTCTTCAACCTTCTTTTCATTATTTAAATCAACTAAAAAAAAGAAACCTTTTCTTTTCTTTTTAATAAATTTTCTTTGTAAAGTTTTTAGTGACTTTTTATTTTTATCCAGAATAATTGGAACAGCTCCCACACTAGAAAGAGCAGATGAAAATTCTGAGCCTAAAAAACCTGATCCTCCTGTAATTAAAATAACTTTATTTTTTAAATTAAATAAGTCTTTTATATTTTTTTTCATTTTTTTATAACTTGACCTCCATCAATTATAATTTCAGCTCCAGTAATAAAACTAGATTTTGAAGATAATAAAAATGCTACCAGATTGGCAATCTCTTCTGGTTTTCCAAATCTACCCAAAGGCACCTTGTCCTTTATCATTTTTTTTATTTTTTTAGGATTTTTTTTCATCTTTTTATCCCAATTGCCACCTTTAAAATAAATATTTCCTGGAATAATATTATTTACATTTACATTATATCTTGCCAATTTGTTAGCCAAAAATTTTGAATAAAAGTTTATAGATAATTTCCCAGAAACAAAACCTAAGGGTGCCCCAACATCTTTTAGAGAAGCAATTGAAGAAATAAAGATTATTGAACCTTGAGTTTTTTTTATATCTTCCAAAAAATAATTTACAAAATTAAAAGCGGTTAAAAAATTGTACTTTTGGTGCCAAAAAAAATCTTTTTCGGAAGAAAAATTATTCTTTTTTGCTTTGCTTATACCAGCATTCGCTACAATTCCATCTAATCTGCTCCATTTCCTTTTTACAAAATGTTTCATTTTTTTTAGCACATAGTTTTTTCTAATATCACCATTTATGAAGGCAACTTTCGATTTAAATTTCAAATTCAATATATCAAATTGTTTTTTTATTAGATTCTTTCTTCTTCCATTTATTACGACATTTGCTCCTTCTGAAAGTAGAGTTTCTGCCATTTTTAGACCAAGGCCTTTGCTTGAGCCAGAAATTATAAACGTTTTATTAGATAAATTTAAATTCATTGAAAATATTTAGATATATAAGCTTGTACAAAATCTAACTGTTTCTTAGCCGTCAAAATATCATTTTCGCCCCTTGCTGCTTGTAAAATAAAATCAGCTTTATAGTTATTTTTCTTCAAAAGATAAAATACTTCATTAAAATTTACATTACCATCTCCCAGTTGAACGGTATAATCCCTAGGTGTACAATCTTTTATATGAACGTTTGATATTAATTGTCCATAACACAAAAATTCTTGTTCTGTATCAAATTTCCAATAGGCGCTATTTCCCATATCATAATTTACTGTTACGGTCTTTTTATTAAAATTTTTCAAAAAATCTTTTAGTTTATTTGGCTCTAGATCTGTTTCTAAAGCAATCATTAAATTATTATCAAGAATTTTTTTTTCCAATTTTAAAAGCAAACTTTTATAATCATCTGCAATTTGCTTTTTTTTTAAACCTTCTTTGCCCATTAAGGGAAGGTCTATTATTTTAATATTATTTAAAGGGCAACTTTTCTCTATTAAAAAATCAAGAATTTTTAAATTTTCTTCTTTAAAAGATTTTGAATTTTTAGATAGAGAATTTATCATAAAATAATCACAACAAATTGAATTTATTTCAATTCCAGTTTTTTTTTTAATCATTTTAATTTTTGAAAAGTGCTCCTTATTCACTATTGGGTTATCTTTTAAATTTTCATCTAAAACCCATTCTATGGATTTAAAACCGATATCCTTTGCCAAATAAAACTCATTTTCCCACGAATTTACTGGAAAGGATTGTATCTTGCCATTCAGTGGCTTGGATAATCTTCCTTGCATAATTCCTATTTTTGGAAACATTGCTAATTGCTTGTCATTAAAATTTTCTTCATTAAATTAAAGTAAAAAAAAACTTTTAACTTAATTACCTAAATTATCACTATAATAATCTATTAATTCTTTTATTCCTTCTTTTTTGTATTTTATTATAATTATTTCTTTTTGAAAAATTGATGAATTTTATTACAAATAAATTTTATTTGTTTTTCTTTTAGATTTGTTGAGCTTGGTAAATGAAGAGAATTTTTTGATACTTGTAATGAGTTATTAAAATTTTTTTTATTAAAATATTTTTTAAAGTGAAGAGCCTCATGAACCGGATTAATCATAGGTCTGGCGTCAACACCTTCCTTATATAAAAAATATATAAGCTTATTCCTCAAATTTTTTTTATTAATCGTTATTGTGGTCATCCAATGAATAGGCAAGCACCAATTTTTAAATGATCTCACTTTAATTTCATCAATTTTGGATAAATACTTGTTATAAAGCAACATCTGTTTGTTTCTTTGTTTTATTATATTATTAATTATTTTTAGTTGAGAAAATCCTATCGCCGCTTGCATATTGGTCATACGGTAATTGTAGCCCAAATCTAAATGAGTATATTTCTTAATAGGATCAGGTGTTTTTGACATTCCGTGATCTCTAAGAACATAACATTTTTCAACTATTTTTTTTGAATTAGTTAAAACTGCGCCACCTTCTCCGCTAGTGATTACTTTATTAGCATAAAAACTCAATGTTGCTACATCTCCTATAGTGCCTAGTTTTTTTCCCTTATATTTTCCTCCAATACTTTCCGCATTATCCTCGATTACTTTTAAATTATGTCTTTTCGCTATTTTCATTATTGGGTCCATATCAGCCGAATGACCGAATTGGTGCACAACCATAATTGCTTTTGTTCTTTTAGTAATTTTCTTTTCGATTTGGTTATGATTAATTGCGAATGTTTCTGGGTCAATATCTACTAATTTAAGTTTGGCCCCAGAAAGAACAATCATATTTGCTGGCGCAATGAAGGTTAAATCAGGGCAAATGACTTCATCACCTTTACCAATATTAAGAGATTTAATAGCTAAGTGTAGGGCTGAAGTTCCACCAGATGTTACAACACAATATTTTACCTTGTGGTACTTTGCTAAGGCCTTTTCAAACTTATGTATATAAGCTCCTTGACTTGATATCCAATTAGTATCTATGCATTTCGATACGTATTTTTTTGCAGCTTTATTAAGAAATGGAATACTTATGGGAATCATAAATTGGTCTTTTGATTTTTTTTCATTTTTAAATAAATTTTATCATACCACCTGATTACGTCTTTTATAGTAAAGTTTTTTTTTATTGGCCAAAAATATTGATAAAGTTTTTTTATAAAAAAGTAATCTTTGACATAATTAACATCAAATTGTAGTTCTGGACGCGATATTTCTTTCGGGCATTTAATAGTACCAATTTTGAAATTAAATTTTTTATTTTTTTTGTCATTTATATAATCATAAAAGTTTAAAGCTACATGCTCTCTATATCTTTTTCTTTTTTCGTATTTCCAAATTTTCTCAAGTGATTTTAGTGTAAATATTTCAACACCAATGCCTCTTGGATAGCCATTATTCATAAAGTTGGTAATATTGGATGAAAAATCATTATTACTTTTCAAATGATAATCTATTAGCCTACTGTATTCTGAAGGTTCAGGAATTGAATTGTCTCCTGGAAGTCTAAGAATATGTTTTATATGCATTCCTCTAACTGCTTTATAGTATCTATCTACTAGATCATTTTCTGAACCCCTAAAAATTTGAACATTATGTATTCTTGCAATATTAACTAAAATATCGTCTTCTTTTCTTTTTGTAGTCGCAAGAATAATTTTTTTTATTTTCCTTACCTTTTTTACTCTTTGTAAAATTCTTACTATCATTGGCTCACCACAAAGATCATTCATAATTTTACCCGGCAATCTGGAGGAATTGCTTCTGGCTTGAATAATTAAGGCTAGATAATTTTTTAGCATTTTTTAAAAAAGTTTGATTACTTTTTTAATTTTTTCTATATTTGTATTTCTAAATTCTAAGATTTTGTAAGTCTTTGATAAATCTAAATCATTAATTATATCCCAGTACCATTTGTTTTTTCTTAATGGTAGATGCTGATCGTCAATACCATTATTATGGCTCAGTTCTAAGGCTATAATATAAGGTTTTAAACTTTTAATAAATTCTAGTTTTGAAAATTTAAAAGCTTTCGAAGCTAAGTTTAAATGACCAATATTTAAATTTATTCCCAAATCATTTGGCGTAAAATAATTAAACAGCTTTTGATATTCTTCAGGAGTCTGCAACAACAATAAATTTTTTTTTTTTAATGAACCTTCAGTCTCAATTGCAACTCTAGCTCTATTTTTTTTCGCAAAATTAACAATTTTTTCAAGAGATAAAATCATATAATTAAAAGCCAAATCATATTTTTTTTTAAATTTTTTATTTCTCCAAACAAAATCATAGTTTTTTTTTGATTTATTTACCTCAAGTGGATCAGAAATAAAACCTGGATGAAAAGTATAAATTTTTGCCTTTACTTTTTTTAGAAAAATAATAGATTTTTTTATTTGATTTAAACTTCTGTCTCTTATTTTTTTATTTGAAGAAGCAATATTTATAATAAAATCGTTTTTTGGTGTTGGAAAATAGTTGTGAACTAAAAAATTAAAATCATAATTTTTTATATAATCAAAATTTCTTTCATAGATATGATTTGAACCTAGCTCAACATTTTTTATACCCTCGGATTTTAAAATATCTAAAGCTACTTTGATTTTTTGCTTATCTCTTATAAATGTAGTTGAAACGTAGAGATTGTTCATGATTTTTTAAACATATCTTTTCTAAGAATAGTATCCTTTTTAATATCCTTAACAGCAGTGCTGCCCAAAATCTTTTCCACTTCTGAAGCTAAAATACCTGTGCCTGGTCTTTTGCTCGTTATTAGTTTATGAGTTATTTTGCTACCTTTTGAAATGTCTAGTTTGGCAACTAAACTTTTTCTTAATTTTTTTCTATTTTCATGTTCACACCGAAGTACTATTTTGTTGAAACCTCCCATGGAAGTTTCGGTTTGTCTTATTAATTTAATTGTTTCCTTCAATTCGTCAGGCTGAAGTGACATTCTATGATCTGGTCCTGGAAGCTTGTTATCTAGTGTAAAGTGTTTTTCATATACAGAAATTCCTATTGCTGTCGCGGCAACTGAATTTATAAATTCTTTTGTATGATCAGAATAACCATATAAACATTTATCATTGAACAATTTCTTATAATTTTTAATCACATTTAAATTTGAATCTTTCAAACGAGCTGGATAGCTTCCTGTACAATGCATTAATACAATTTCTTTCTTACCAAAATTTAAGAGTAAATTTACTGATGATATAACTTCGTCTTGAAATGACATGGCTGTTGATAAGATAATTGGTTTATTTTTTTTTGATACATGCAATAGCATTTGATGATTATTCATATCTGTAGAGGCAATTTTAAAAGCAGCTACCCCAAGATCGGAAAGCATATCCGCACTTTTTGTGTCGTACGGAGTACTTAAAAAAATAATTTCTTTTTTCTTGCAGTATTTAATTAATTCAACATGCATTTTATAAGAAATCTCTTGTGTTTTTAATAACTCCATCCAAGATTGTTTTTTATCATCGCCTGTAGATTTAATATGGTATGTAGCTTTAGGAGCTGTAGGTAAGGCTATTTCTTCGGCAAAAAAACTTTGAAATTTTACGGCATCAGCTCCCGATTCTTTAGCTATTTCTATTAATTTTTTTGCAGTATCTAAGGAACCATTATGGTTTACACCTGCTTCGGCTATAAAAAAAATTGGTTGGTCCTTTCCGATTAATTTATTATTGATTTTAATTATCATGAAATTTTACAAATATTTTTCTTGTTCACTTCTTTTCTTAATCTTTTTTGCTGGAACCCCATAGTAAAGTGAATTAGGCTCGCAATTATTACATACAAATGATTGGCCACCTACAATGGTATTTTTAAATTATGTAAATTTTAGTTCCTGTAAGGTTTAATCACTGGTTCATTTTCTAAGCAAGCAAATAAATCTTTAGACATTAATTTTACTGCTGAAGAATAGAGCTCATTCATTGAAAAAAAATAAATCTTTCCCCTTCCCAATTTCTCCTCTTTTATTTTGTACCCACATTCTTTAAAAAATGGATAAATCTTTTTTTCTAAATTCATTACTGCGTTACATTCGAGGTATCTTAAATTCATATAAAAAGGCTCATATACTTTTTTTCCATTGCGCAAGACAGGGTGAATAAATTCTTTTGTATATCTATATGGAACGCCCATTGTTTTCTCAATATGATGTATTAGTGTTGATGTGTGAACGGGATGAAGTCCAAGGCTTAGGTATTTAGCATTCAATTCTAAGAGCCTTGCTTCTGGTGTATCAGGCCCAACTGAATGTCTGGTGGTGTTCTCACAAATATAATTTGCTTGCTTGCCAATTGCTGCATAAGAACTAAATGGATGAAAGCTTCTTACTGCCATTGGATGATTTCTTATAAACTCTGTTAATGATCCCATTTCACTTGGTGTATTTTTCACATCAAAAACAATATCTGTATTATATAATGAGTTAGTGCCAGATGAGACAACAATAGTACCTTTGCTCAGATTAACCAATTCTATAAGTGTATCTAGGTGATCTTTAAGTAATTGATTTTGGTCTTCGGATTCATATGGACCTAAAAATCTAATATCAGTTTTAACAACTAATACCACCCCCTCTGAGATACCAATATTTTTATATGCTCTCTTAATATCTTCAAAGTTATATTTCATATATTTTCTTTCATAAACAAATCTAATATCCTATGACATTAAATGTAAAAAGCACAAACTAAATAGTCTAAGATATATCAAAGCTAATTCCTCATATCTACAACAACTCTTCCTTGTTGTTTACCTATTAAAATTTTATCTATTTGACTATCAAGTTCTTCAAGACTACAGTCTTTTGCAATGTAGTCTAGTTGTTTCAATTTCCACTCACCCGCAAGCTTAGACCAAATTTCTTTTCTTTTATACATGGATGTTTCCGAAGCTCCCGTACCAACCAAACTTATACCTCTTAAAACAAAAGGGAAAACAGTAATAGAAAGCTTAGGAGATGACACCAAGCCAGAAGACACAACAACCCCACTTTTTTTACATGATTTTAAAACTGTCTCTAAAGTTTTTCCACCAACTGTATCAATAGCTCCTGACCAAAGCTCTTTAAGTAATGTTCTACCCATTTTGTCAATTACTTGTTCACGATTAATTATTTTAGATGCTCCAAGTCTTTTTAAAAACATTTTTGAAGTTTCTTTGCCAGAAGAGGCGGTTACAGAATATCCTAAAGTAGATAATAAAGCAACTGCGATACTACCTACACCCCCAGTTGCTCCTGTAACAAGAATAGAACCATCACCTGGCATAATTTCCTTATCCTGAAGTAATGATACTGATAGCCCAGCCGTATAACCAGCTGTTCCATAAATCATGCTTTCCCGTAAACTTAGACCTTTTGGAAGTGGCATAACCCAGTTTGCTGGAACTCGGATAAATTGACCAAATCCACCTGAGGTATTTGCACCAAGATCGTAACTATTAACTACAACATGATCTCCAGCCTTAAAATTGCGTACCCTACTGAATTCAACAATACCAGCAGCATCTATTCCTGGGGTGTGAGGATAATGTCTTGTTACAGTCTTGTCACCTGACGATGAAAGTGCATCCTTATAATTTAATGAAGAGAAACAAACACGAATTAATACCTCACCTTTTGGAAGCTTGTTAATATTTCGTTCTTCAATAGATCTAGTAAAATTTGTACCATTTTGTTTTATCACAAGAGCTTTAAAAGTTTCGTTCATATCATTAATTTATTTTTGGGATTGGCATATAGTGAGGTGAAATAAGTGTAAATTCTCCTTTACATACATCTAAATTACTAACCTTTGCTTCAACTATTCCTTTCGCTATCCCACGTTTATAGGATAATAAATTTGCATATATATCAAGCTGACTATCTGGACTAACTTTTGAAAGTAATTTAGTAGTAATATCTGACACAAAAGACAGTTTACCTTTGTGCCCATCCAATGTATAAATTACTAACACAAGTGTTTGCAACATTGCTTCAATTTGTAAAGAACCAGGCATTATTTGTTCCTGCTCCAAATGGTATTTAAAAAACCAATCATCTTGTTTTAATTTTTTAATCGCATAACAACTTTTTCCTGGGATAATTTTTTCAACACTATCTATCATTAAAAATGGCGGAGTTATTTCCAAGTACTCAATTATTTCATCAACATTTAAACTATTTTTTTTCATTAGATTAAACTTTTGTTTGGAGAAAATTCTGAATATCTTCAGCGATTTTTTCACCTACCAATCTATATTTTTCTAAAAGAAATCTGTATTCAGCCGTTTTACCAAACCTATCTGGAAGTCCAATAATAAGTTGAGCAGGACTATTAGTGAACTTTGCCTTATATTCTGCTATAACACTTCCAAGACCACCCATAATAGTGTGCTCCTCTACTGTAATAATAGCCTTTGCAGATGATATGGCTAAGTCGATTGCATCATAATCACATGGTTTTAATGTGTGCATGTTTACAACCTTTGCAGAAATTCCTGTTTTATCTAAAATTTTAGCTGCCTCAAGTGACTCATATACCATTGAACCAATAGAAAAAATTGTTATGTCCGATCCTTCTTTTAGAGTTATAGATTTGCCTATTTCAAAATTATACTCTTCAGTATAAACAGGTGGATTTCCAACAGCTCCTGTTAGTCTTATAAACATAGGTCCTTT
>Ga0066848_10000506_pt1 | contig 14335 bp, 13 predicted proteins | sample ETNtaG_23_FD_65491 | JGI IMG/M metagenome (GOLD analysis project Ga0066848, IMG submission 65491) | Marine microbial and viral communities from oxygen minimum zone, Eastern Pacific Ocean - ETNP201310SV72 | ecosystem: Environmental > Aquatic > Marine > Oceanic | place: Pacific Ocean: Eastern... | reverse complement strand
AGTCAAATCAGCAAATGCATGCAGATCCTCTTTTGTAAACAGATGTTCCACTGTACGGCGATCACCCAGCCTCCACCCTCCAACAGATTTAACATTACTCATAATGAGGAGTCACCATCAAAGGTTGATGCATACCAGACAGATTCACACTGAAGTTCATCTTTGAGGTCTGAATGAACCGCATAATACCAAAAAGGAACATAAGGAAGAGAATGGGTCAATGGGCGCAGAGGCTGAAGCGCTTCACGTATCACCGATGGAAAACCTATCATCTGAAGCAATGTCACTTTTTTCTGTTTCGCAAAGAGAAAAGCCTCTTTCATTAGAGCTCGTATCATTTCAGGGTCATCATCCAGAACAATCAGATCTGTTACCATTATTCGTTTCAACTCAAATTGCGATGAATCTGCACGCGTTAGAATGAGGTAGCCAGCAAGTTCTCCTTTTCTACGCAAGGTCAACAAAGTCGGTTCTCGTGTATTCGCACTTTGATTAGAGAACTGCCAGGCAATCGCCTCTCGATCTCGTCTGGAAAATAATCGGTCCGGCCACTCCCTCTGTAATTTATCCCAAAACTCATTGAACTCATCACCCATCTCAACTATTGACAGCCTGTCAATATTCGTTTCGCCTGCTAAGGCGTAGTTCCATCTTCTACGAAATAACATCTCCACAGAAAGAAATGGCGAAATTATCCAAGAAGTCAAAGCAGAGTAAAACTTCCAAATCCCTTTTTTTCTTAGCAAGGAAAATAAAAATGAGCGTGGTGAAACCACCCAGAACAGATTCTTACTATAATCTCTCTGTGGGATAGGCATTGCACGAGCCATATTATAAACTGCCTCAGACTCCTTGTTTGCTGAAGAAAAAATAAACAGATCGGCCTGCTTCTGCTGGAAGAAGGCAGAAATCAATTTTAGTGAATAAGCACGATATGGTTTATCAACGACAAACGCACGAGCCACTGCAGCTATCCATAACTTTCCTTTAAAGGAGTAAGCACGTGGAATATTTCCGATAAAACCAACAACATTACCACTGGACTCCAAGACCCACCCAATTGTCCAATTTTGCACAACAAACGGATTTTGTCTCCAAATCCAGTTCCATGCTTGCCCGCTTCGTTCACCTTCCAGACCATTCCGTTGGCATAGCTTCTGAACACTAAGTTCATCATTAAAATCAGCCTCGCGGATTATTACTGAATTCATGAGTATCAGGGTGTTTTACCAACCAATCTATTGAAAATTCGAGCAGGTAAGAGTAAAGCAATCATGATTTGAATTTTATTAAGTAACCCTGAGACAGCAAAAATGCCTCTAATTGCAGAACGATAATTTCCCTGTTTTGCTTCATAGACAGAGCACATTCTATTAACACGATTACTGAACTTTTGGAAAATAGACGTTGATGAAATTTCGCAGTTTTCGTTCATGGATACTACCCAATGCTGCAACTCTTCCAAGTACTGATACTCACCAACGATCTGCAAATTATCTCCATGCCACCGACAATATGCAGTAGGTGCTTGAACAGAGGCAAACTTCCAAATTATTGCCAACCGAACAGCAAAATCAAAATCTCCGATAATGTTATATGCAGGATTGAATCTTGGCTGTAACTGCTCATAAGCAACTCTCCTGACTATGATTGTCAGAAGACCAACCACATAGTCATGTAGGATTTCGTCAAACACAAAACCATATGGTAACTGCTGTTTATAGGCAATGTACTCAACACCCTTAATCTCATTTTTCCAGTAAAAATTACTGTAAACCAGTCCAACAGCTTTATCACTAAAAAGTGGTAACTGTTGTTCTAACTTTGTTGGTAACCACCAATCATCTACATCTAGAAAAGCAAGAAACTTACCTGTAGATTTTTCAACCGCATAGTTTCTCGCCTCATAGAGTGGCGTATGCGAAGGCGCATAATAATATTTAAATCGGTCGTCATTATAAGACAATATAATGTCCGCAGTCTTGTCTGTAGATTGATTATCCCAAAAAATCAGCTCCCAATTTGTATAGGACTGTGCAAGCACACTCTTCAATGCTTTGTCTAGATACCTCTCCCCATTAAAAGCATTCATGATCACGCTTACTAATGGGATATCATTATCATAGCTATGCATTGTAAATTACAAAATCAATTTTCTTGAACAGCATCAATCAACACCTCACAAACCTTTTCTATATCTTTTTCTGACAGATCAGGGTGCAAAGGAAGGGTTAAGAGACGTGAATAGATTTTATCTGTTTCACAAAAGTCTTCACTTACATCCTGATACAGAGAAAGCCTATGATTGAGCTGGTAGTGAATTCCTGTCTGAATCCCTCGATTGATTAATCTGTCTCTTATCATTTCTCGGTCAATCCCACTCTGCAGCATTATTACATAGATATGGGGTACCACATCATCGTAATTATCGAGAAGTGGCACTATCTCAGGCGAAGAAAACAATTGTGCGTTGTATAATCTTGCAAGACTTTTTCTTTTAGCAGAGAATTCAGGAAACCGCTTAAGTTGCTCAATCCCAATCGCTGCCATAATATTACTCATGTGATATCTCCAGCCCTGAGCGTTTACATCAAAATCCCAGCTTCTTTTATCTATAAATCTTTTTTCTGTATCTTTCACTACCCCTAATAAACGAGCATCACGAATCTTATCAAGCAGTATTTGATCATCAGTTACAATACAGCCTCCTTCTCCAGAGGTAATACTTTTTATCCCATCAAAACTAAAGCAAGTAATATCTCCATAACATCCAATTAGTTTGTCTTTATAACTTGAACCTAAAGCAAGAGCGCAATCTTCTAACAAAAAAACGCTCTTTTTTTTGCATATATCTGAAATAAGATCAATCTCACATGGAATTCCAAATGAGTGCTGAGCAACAACCATCTTCGTTCTTATAGTTAAACATTCTTTGATTGAATGACTCGATGACCCAAACGTATTAGAATCAATATCAGAATACACAGGTGTGGCACCACAACGCAATATTGCATTAACCATCACGGAACATGTTGCGCCATTAATAATAATCTCATCACCTTTACCAACACCGCAAATCTTCATTAAAGCGTAGAAACCCATTCTACCTGTAGCAAATGACACGGAACCACCATCACCTACCAGTTTAGAAAATGATTGTTCATAATTCAATATTAGTTCTTCATCATCAGTTCCAACAATATTATATATGTCAGAGATGTCCTTATTTCCAATATAGTTATGACCTTGCACGAAACCAAAGTATGGAGCATTAAGAATTGAAACAGTGGTGTTATATACCTTATTAAGAATAAGGTAAAATTTTCGCATCATTAAAGGAAACCCTATTACATTTAATTGATTGATTCATCGACCAAATTAAGAAAATCATTAATAAAATAATACTGAGCATCTAAACTAATCAACAAATCATGCATTTTTTTTCCGACACCAACAAAGTCAATCTGTAAGGTATCTGCAGCCTGAAGATCGGATTTAGCATCACCAAAAAAAACTACATCTTTATAACTTACCTCACTATTACTCAATGCCAATATAAGATTATCATACTTTGAAGATGGTGACCCATATATACCATTGAAATATTTAGTCATACCACGCTTGTCTATAATTTGACAAATCTCTTTCTGTGGGGTTGCAGAGTTAATAATGCATTTTTTATTATTTAAACACTGGTATTGAAGAAAATTATTTGCGCCAGGCACTTCATTTGAGGCAATTACAGCGTTTACAACTAAAGCAGAAAACTGCTCAGAGAGCTTTAAGAGTTGATAATCTGATAATTGTAAATCCAGATAACTAGAATGATAATGCTTAAATTTATCAAAGCGAGACATACCACCATTTCTACGATGATAATCAACTACTTTTGCAACAATATTCTCTCCAAAAGGTTTATAAATCTCAGCAAATGCGTCCGTCTTAATCTCAACAGAATCTGCTAAGACACCATCAAAATCAAAAACGAGAAGTTCTTTTGACTCAAGAAAATCATGAATAATCTTTGTATCTTCAATAAGCGCCATCAAGAATTAATCTATCAATAATATAATAGTTATCGTAAGTTACTACAAATAATCTACATGAAAAAAACGCCAATTTCCTTCAGGAATATTTTCTTTAGGATTAAGCATTTTTGCCATTAAATTTGTTTCCCACCTTTTTTTAAAACCATAACTTGATGCATGCTTAAGTGAGTAGTCATCTTCTAAGGACTGAATACGTAGTTCATAGACGCCAATAGAGTACGCATAATTCATGATTGAATCATATGTTTGATATTGTTCGTATGTGTCATCAGGGGACACGAATTCAAGTAAATCTAAACGATCAACTCCATCGTTCATAGATGTTCTACCAAGCAAAGAATAACTAATCACTTCTTTACCGTTTGTTCTTACCAAAACACTATATATATATGACTGTTTGTAATAATGATATCTAAATTTGTCGCACCAGAAGCTGTTATTTCTTAACGGATATCCAGCGTAAGAATCGTTGTTCCTGTTGAAGCATTCAACAAGTTGATCACTAATATTTTCTAATGAATGGCATGACTCAAAGATTTGATAATTAGTATTGATAATGTTATGAGACACTGTTAGTCGCATTGATTCAATCTTTGATACAATGCTATATCCTATTCTCTTATACCATCTAAATGCCGATGAACCTTCGTTTTTTCGAACAACCATGACAATCCTATACTTTGGATAAAAGTATTTAGCAATAGCTTGATCCAATAGCGTACCAATTCCTTGACTCCTATAATCCGGATTAACATAAGCTGCACTGACCCATAAAGCTGACATAGAAGAGCCACCACCAAGAGAAATATGGAATCTTTCAAATGGTATTGATCCAATTAGCCTATCAGAATCATAAGCCAATACAGCAGACATGTTATTAGCAGACCATGTTTCAGCTGAACGGAGAGTATGTCCAGACCGTTCAATTAAAGATAGTACTTCAGCCATGTTTGAATCATGATATGGCTTAATTATTATATCTGGCATTAAGTTAATCATATACCCATACAAAATAACCAAGAATTAAATATGAATTCAAATCTTTATACCAATTAATAAAATTATGATTCTTTCTCAGCCCATTCTTTGAAATGCTCGATGCCTTTTTCTAGACTAAATTTCGGCTTGTATCCTAGCTGATCGGAGATCTTGAAAATGTCCGCATAACAACCCATAATATCTCCAGGAGTAGTACCAACTTCTTCAACTTTAACCTGATTAGTCTTTCCATAAGCTTCAATCAAACTATCAATTAAAGATGAAAGGTGGGTTTTCACTCCCGAACCAAGATTGTATATCTGATTTGGGAACTCGTTGTTCAATAGACAAAGCTCCCATCCTTGGACAACGTCATCAATATAAATAAAATCTCTGAAACGATCTAAGCTACCTTGGACACCAACATAATTATTATTTCTTACAATATTCAAGAATATACTTACCATGCCCTGATCGTTACGAGATAGATCCTGGCCAGGACCATATATATTAAACATTCTAAGGGCATTCCACTGTATTCCAAGAGGTTCAGCATAAATTTTTAATAACTGCTCACTCGCATATTTTGATAAGGCATAAATAGATTTAGGATTACAAGCTTCAACTTCTGACAGTATTTCAGTATTTGGGTTATCTCCATAAACAACAAACGATGACGCGAATAGAATTCGTTTGATATCATTATCTCGACACCAGTTAATCATATTCAGCGTACCAAGGATATTTATCTTTATATCAATATCTGGAATATCAAAGGATTTAGGACCAGATGATTGAGCTGCTAAGTGTAACAAAACATCATAACCAGTTACTTTAAGATTCTCTAATTCTTTTGGGTTTGTTATATCGCATTTTACAATTTGGCAATCTTTTAATTCATTCCTTACTGATGTACTAAAATTTTCGATTATAAGAATTTCATGGCCAGCTGATAATAAGCGTTTAGCTATATTTGAACCAAGGTATCCACACCCTCCAGTAATAACAATCTTCATAATTATTGACCCTCACTTAGTTTAAAATTTTGATTTGCTTCAGACATTAAATCAATAAATCTTTTCATCAATTCTTTCGGTCCAATGGTGATTAACATATATTTATCCCATGGTGATCCAAGATTCCCTTTTACATAAATAAGATTTTCCTCTAAGAAAGCAGCTGTCTTATCACGTTTTTCAGAATTTACTAAGTCAACTAATAGATAATTAGCACTTTCGCCATTACATTTAATACCAAGATTTTCTAATTCCTCTTTTACATAAGTTCGCCCTTTGATAACCTTTTGAACATAGTCATCCACAATGTCATAATGATCCAGTAAATATTCCGCCACAGCGTTTCTAAATGAATTACTTTCATGGGCAAATCGAGTTTTACTTAGCACCTCCATATTATCTTCATTGGAAACCATAAAACCCAAGCGAATTGAAGGAACGCCGAACCCTTTTGAAAAGGTACGTAACACTACAAGGTTTTCAAATTCATCAATGAGATCCATTGCGCTTTCACAACCAAACATATAGTAGGCTTCATCTACAACAAATAGCGTCCCATTTTTCCTAGTCCTCTTCGCTATTTCTGCTATTTGATCTTTTGAAAGCGCATCTTCAATCGGTTGATTTGGATTAGGAAGAAAAAGCATAACCGGCTTACTATCAATAAAATCATTTAATTGCTTCCAATCAAGCTTAAGTGTTTCTGGAGAATATTGGATTTCAGTCAACTCTGTTTGAAAAAGCTTACTATAAACATAATACATAGCATAAGTTGGCCCCACAACACCAATATGATCTCCAGGGTCTGTCATAATTTCAAAAAGAGTTTTGATACCGCTATCCATCCCCGATGTGAGCATTATTTTTGATTCATCTACTTCAATATGTTTACTTAACTTTTCATATAGGTTCGATGAATCCGGGTACGTGCTTAAAAACCAATCAGGTTTATTATTAAAAATATCTCTAACAATTTCACTACCCCAATTTTCTACTTTTTCATTTCGATTTAGTCTCAAGCCATTTTCTAAATCGCGATCTTCAGGTATTTGAATACGTTTAATATTTCTTAAATGAGCATTTTTTTTTATAAACATAATTTTGCTAACCTACGCTCCGTTTTTCTGTTGGTTGAATGATACCTTGTACATATTTATTTTGGTTTTTGATTCTCATCGAATTACTTAACGAATTCATCCAGATCAAAATTCCTGATAGCAATTTCGTCATCAACAGATGAGAAAAAGTTTTCTTTATAACTTTTTGAGAGTTTATAAAGTTCACCTTTATTAACATCCCTCTGTTTAACTAACCTACCATATGCGTCCCATATACCTGAACTGCTATCTGTAAGTTCCCATATGATTCCTTTACCATAGTCTGGCATTGGGTTTGCGATAAGAGTTGTTGTAGCCAAGATAATGACGGAAAGTCCCATAGCAGCAAACTCCATTGCACTACCTGACCCTGACGTTATAACAACTGAATAACCTTTAAAGTTATCAATATGATCTACCATCTTCCACTTTTGAATATTGATGTATTTTTCATATTTATACATAGATTGGCGATGATTAGGATGTATCTTTAAGTGCACAGTGTAATGATCAAGCTGAGGAACATTCTTCAACAGATCAATCATATCAAAGGCGTCTTTCTCTATATAGCTCAACATAACAAGAATAGCGCCATCGTTGTCGATATGTTTTGTTACTACATGATTGTATATATCTCTGTATCTAAAAGCTGGGCCAATTTTATACACATGACAGCTCTTCTCTGGCACATAATATTTTCCAGTAACGAGTGTTGTATCAGGAGTGATTCCAAATATTTTTTCATTATCAGAAATATAGTGGGACTGACAGATTGGATACTTAATAAAAAACTGACACCCATAAATATGTGTATTCTTACTCCTTATTCCTTTGTAAAAGTTCTTGTCTATAGTTTGATTTTCACACCATGAGATAAGCTTTATTTGTGAATCTCGATATTTGAACTTCAACTTTTTGCCAAACAAATATTTAACATATGCATGAAAACTTGTTTTGGCAATAGTAGCATTCAAATCATAAAGGAATAAATTATCAATATTCTTTTCATTTTTTACAAGCCTCGTTAATTGAGATGCGCGGTAAGGGTACTTAAATATAAACTGTATTATCTTGAAAATATCAGAAGAATCTAGCACATCATACTCTGTGACCACATTGCACTTGATTTTTGACAGGTACCTTAAAATCGATACTCCATCTACAATGCTACTATTTACTCCAAATATATTTGGCAACAAAACGTAATCAATATCATATTGATCTAAAATACTATATAGTCCCTTAAAAAATGGATCCTCAAACTCCATGGATTCATTTGTCTGGCTTTTTCCGAAGAATGTATCTACAAGGACAACTTGATGATTTATTTTTTTTACGGGGATTTTTATAAAGAATTTAGCATAACCAAAATGGATAAGCCAAATCAGCAGATAAAATAAATTTTTTACATAAAATGTTGTTGCTGATCTTACAAATAATGTCTTACCATACTTTTTAGTCCTTTTCTTATGCTGTAATAAATTCTCAAGTAGAGTAGACCCACTATAAGGGTTTTTACTAAGTGATGGGTTAGATAACATATAAATGTCTTTATATGCCACATCATTAATGTGATTTATATACTCTGAATATTCGTGCAATATGCCATCGTTAACATTGTTAACATTGTTAACAAAATTAATATTATTCATTTAATTAACGACCGGTAACTACTCTACATTCCTATGAGAAATATCTTCCACAACCTCAAGAATACCTTGACCTATGTCTATAAACTCTTCAGGGACAAGTTTTTTAGCTTGTTTTGGTGTATATCGATATGGAGTCATCTTATAATGCCCAGAATTAATAAGCGAATCTTCGTATTCAACATTCTTCTTGATTCCTGTTATCTCAAAGATCATGTCAATCAATTCGTTAGAGTTTAATACTTGTTGCCCAGTTACTGTAATCGCTTGGTTTTTATGCTTTTCATCTAGAATTTTTACACTTAGTGCGGCAGCATCCCTTACATGAATATATTCACGTTTTTCCTCTCCACCACCTGGGTACTTCAATTTTTTATCAGATATTATTTGACTTACATATTTATACAATCCATTCCATTCTTGTGCTCTTGGGCCATATAAAGAGCCGTATCTCAAAAAGGTATAATCAATTCCAAAGTGATCGTGGTAGGCTTCTATAACAGTTTCAGCAGCTTGTTTGCTCGCACGATAGAAAGAACCGTATGGGCTATAAACATACATTGTTGAAGCGTAAACAAACCGTTCAACTTCAACCTGTACAGCTGCCTGAATGACTGTTGTCGCTCCCATCACATTCAGATTTACAGTTTCATAAGGCTTCATCATAGATTCATTGATATCAACGATACCTGCATAATGATAAACATAACGAGCACCATCTAACGTTTGACATAATTTATCAAAATCCAGAATATCGCCCAATACCATTTGCTGGTTGTCTCGTAGCCATGGTGATGGATTACGATCATATAAAGTAACTTGGTAACCTTGTTCAGTTAATACATCGGCAGTATGACTGCCCATAAATCCAGAGCCTCCAATAACTACAACTTTATCCATGTCAATTCACCTATAATCCTTCACGCTGCACTGTATATTCTTCTTCTGGAACAACCCCTTTCAACTTCCTATTTGTAGCATACCGTATAGCTTCTTCTGTTGCCTCAGTTTCCATCCGTGCTCTACAATCAATAGACATAGACCCAATGTGTGCGGTCAACAGGCAATTTGAAAGCTGATTTAATTTACCAGAGTATGGTTCTTTTTCAAAAACATCTAAGGAGGCACCTGATAGATGGCCAGCTTTCATTACATCATACAAATCATCTTCATTAACAATTCCCCCGCGAGATGTATTAATAATAATTGCATCTGATTTCATCATTTCCAGTTGCGTTTTAGTGACCATATTTTTAGTAGTTTTAGTCAATGGTACATGTATAGAAATTAAATCAGACTCTCTATAAATTGTTTCTTTATCAACCCACTCTAATTTAAATTTTCTATCTAGATCTGAGTTTGGCAACAGATCATTGACTAGGAGCCTTGGTGTTGCAAAACCTGAAATTCTATTTAGAACTCGAGTTCCAATTCTCCCTAAACCAATAACACCAATTGTAGTATTGGCTATTCTTTTGCCAAAATATCTTTTCCACTCACCTTTATGCATTTCTAAATTTGATAATTGAACTGATCTACGCAACGTAATCATTAAGCCAATAGTTAACTCAGCAACAGCAGGTGCTGGAGCATCCGGTGTGTATGAAACTTGAATCCCTCGACGTTTAGCAGCTAGCAAGTCAACGCTATCTAATCCAATGCCAACCCTAGATATCATTTTTAAATTACTTCCTTTTTCCATAACAAAATCTGTAATAGGTTCAGTTCCTGCAATAATTAAATCAAAATCAGTCACCATTTCAGCCAGCTCTTTTTCAGTAAGCTTTTTATTCAAAGGGTTAATTAAATATTCAATACCTGCAGCCTCTAACAGCTCTAAAGGAAGACGATTCTTTTCACCAAAAGGTACTGTAGTTATTAATGCTTTCATGATTATAATGTGTGGTTTATAACTTATATTTGGCAAGCAGCAGATCTCCAACCATTGAGTTTTCAACATTGCGTTTGTCTTGCTCAGTGTCAACACTATAAGTGGTTGTATCATTTAAAACCATATGTACCTTCTCACCATTTTCGATGATTCGCATCATGTCAACTGATTCTATTCTTTCAAGCTCTGTTTCCTCCATCTTATTAAACTTCAGTAAATAGTCCCTTTTGAATGGAATGACACAAACTTGTTTTAGCATCGGCACAGTGTCATAACCTTTTTTTCTTGAGGGAATCGGTTCTCTTGAAAAGTAGACTGCATTGCTTTCATTATCAACTACAACTTTTACCTCATTTGGATCTTCAAATTCTTCGACAGATTTTATGTTGGCCATTAAATTGACAACATTAATAGTGTCAGCATTATCAAAGGGCTGTATTGCATCGGTAATCATCTCAGGAGTTATCATCGGCTCATCTCCCTGAACCATTACAACAACATCTATATTTCCCCCAGTCATTTCTTCAATCTTAATCATTGCTTCTGCAGTACGATCTGTAGCACGTTCATGGCTAGTTGATGTCATTATTGCATTTCCACCGATTGACTCAATATAGTTAACAATCTCATCATCACATGTAGCGACATAAACTTCTAACAAATCTTTGCACATTTTTATTCTATAAAAACAATGCCCAATCATAGGAATACCATGAATTTTTGTCATTGGTTTACCTGGAAAACGAGAAGAGTTCATTCTTGCAGGTATTATCGCTATTACTTTCATAATCAATCAACTCTCTGTGTAATTTTCAAACCCTCTCTACAAGCCACATCAATCATACGTATATCCAGGCTATAAGCAATGAACTGATAACCTTCAGTAATACGTTGTTGTAGTTGCTCAGGTTCAGGCTCTATAATATGAATTCCACCTATAATTTTCATATCGGTGCCAACTTTTTTTACTCGTTCCATAGCATTCAAAAAAATAGGGTTATCAAATTCCCCTGGAATCCCTAGTGAAGCAGAAAGATCATAGGGGCCAATGATGTAACCATCTACACCATCAACACCAAATATTGCCTCAAGATTGTTAACTGCTTCTATATGCTCAATTTGTACAATAACTATGGTTTGATTTTTTTGCCATTCGAGATACTCATCAAAAGAACGCCCATACTGTTGTGCGCGCGCTAAACCGACACTGCGCTTTCCATATGGAGGGTATTTAACAGCATCTACCGCTTGTTTCACATCATCGATTGATTTTACCATCGGGACTATAACACCACATGAACCTGCATCCATCACTCTCTTTATTTGATTTGGATCATTAGAAGTAAGACGAACAAGGGATGTGACTCCACTAAGATTAACAACTCTAATCAATTCCTCTGCTTCTCGTATTGTAATAACACTATGTTCAAGATCAATTGCAATCCAATCAAAACCAGACACAGCCATGATTTCAGCAATTGAAGGGTGCGCCAAGGTTATCCAAGTTCCAACAGTCACCTTGTTATGAATATTTTTTTGCAACATTAAGTTTTCCTCTATAATTTCAAGGTCAGCCGAGAACAGGCAGACAGCAACAGATACAATAATATTTATATGTTTTCTTTATAACATTCTTGTGTTTTTTAACATGCATGTTATTCTCAAATGGTCTTTCGATGGATAATTATACTATTTGAGCTTATTAACAATACTGAAGTCATATCTTTTCCATCTTTCTCCAGGAAAAAAATATATCATAACACGGCGAAAAAAAGAAATGACAATTAAAAAAGATAGTTTTATTGGTGATGGCAAAATATCCCAAATCTTATGCCCAGAGCCTATGGTCTTTTTTAGACGGTTATCAATCCTAGAGAATTCTTCTATATCAGGATAATCAACTTGCCATTTACTAAATAGCGCATGATTAGGAAGCAAAAATAACATTACTCCTTTAAGATGAGAAAGATATGTATATTGACTTATTCTATCATAACCGAATTGCTCCATTAGATCTTTGAATAGTACCTCAATCATCAGGATATCCCGTGAATCTGACAACACAGATAACCATCTTTTTCTTACACTTTCAGGAGAATAAAATTCTGAATCGTATATCTCTTGATTGTAGCCATCAAGATAGCGGCTATCTGGTATGAGTATAATTCCTTTTGCATCAGTGGGAACTAACATACTTTTGTTAAAATCGACCTTTAGCCAATCAGCAATATCACGCATATTTTTATCTAATGAGTCATGCAAATCTTCATTTTTTACTATTTTTAATCTATTGCCTAATTTTTTACTATATTTTTTATTAATATCATTTCCTTGCAACCACGTCTCAAAAATAATATTAAATGTAAAATCTTGTAAATAACCAAAATCAGACACTCTGCCTTTAATAATCCCTGCAATAGCAGCGCGAGGATCACGCATCATAATAATAAAATTCACATTCTTAAAGTCAGATAAAACCTCCTTAAAAGGCCATGGCAAGTGCTCATGGACTACGATAGATTTAATTTTGTCAGTATTGATTCCTTTAGCATGTGCATATGATTCATGTATTGCCCAAAATACACTAATTTTATCGTACCCTTCCGATTCAAGATACTTGCGAAACTGAACAAAAAAAACTTCCATTTCTTTATCGGTGTGTAATAGTTGTTTTTGTTTATTAAATGAATCTGGTCCAATATACTTTGTTATATATGAATTCCAGATGTCAAACATTTCATTAGTATTAGATGCTGACTGTGCTTCTAACATCTTCCAGCATCGGTAAAAACTCAAAGCAGGAGTTAATAATATCTGATTATGTGAATCAATAAGGCTATGCATCCAGTCTATACCACAGTGGCCAAAAGTCATCAAAAATGTAATTCTTGAATCATTTAGCATATCAATATTTTAATTTTAACCAGTTCGCGAATGATTGCCATATAGGCAGATCGTCTGTGTTGTCTTTTTTTATGTATGAATTTTTATATTGACTATAAGCTTGTTTATCAATTTTTATTTGATTATTCCAATCAATATTACTTAAGTGATCAATATTAACAGGCGCCTTTCCTAAAGCCAAAGCCATTGATTTAATTTGATTTGTCATAACCAATGATGTTTCAATTTCATCAGATGTATGAAAAATAACTGGTTTTTTGTACAAAACTGAAAAATTAATAGAAGTGCTATTTCTATTAATTACAATTGTTGAGTCACGAATCATAGAAATAGTTCTATTATTGTGTACTAATCTCTTTCCAAAATAGTCTGGACGAGGATCATGATCAGACTTTGGGTGTGCCGCAATTTCTACATCCACATTGTATTCACTCTCTATACAATCAAAGAATTTACATAAAGCAGGATAGTACTTAGCCTCAGTCAATGGAGAAGAAATACCAGGTATCAAAGCATCAAATTTAAATCTTGGAGATGGGGCGTCGATAAAAACTGCAGATTTCAAGCCAGATTGATACTGGGAATCTTGGCATTGGAGATAATTATCATAATCATAGGTGTGAAGCCAAAGAATCTCTGTGCTTGTATCTGATAACGAAAAGAGTGGATGTGACATGCACATCTCTCCACCCATGAGCAATGCATTTGGAGCGGCAATACCCATATACTTGCTATAAAGTGGAGAATATAG
>Ga0066848_10000484_pt1 | contig 14583 bp, 17 predicted proteins | sample ETNtaG_23_FD_65491 | JGI IMG/M metagenome (GOLD analysis project Ga0066848, IMG submission 65491) | Marine microbial and viral communities from oxygen minimum zone, Eastern Pacific Ocean - ETNP201310SV72 | ecosystem: Environmental > Aquatic > Marine > Oceanic | place: Pacific Ocean: Eastern... | reverse complement strand
TTCTCTTTTTTTTTTGAATTTATTGAGTTGGGGACTGATCCTGTTTCCATATTCTCAGTTCAGCAAGCAGATGCCGGCATGGGCGAACCCTGCCCACGTTCCTGCGATCTTTCTATTCAGTGATGTGGAACTATTTGAAGAAAAGCCATTAACGCTGGAGGCACTGCTTCTTTCAATGTTGATGGTCTATGCGGTTCTCATTTATGGAACTACCCCTGGTGTTCTTCATATGCTAGGAACTGATACGCAGGGGTGGACAGACATTACATGACCAATGATGAAAAGAAGCCATGAATGTTTTATCTGGGATTCTTTTGGAAAGAGGGGTTGAATACAAAAGCTATTGATCTCTCAAAGGCACATGCGTAGAATCGCTTCTTCTTCAGAAAACATAATATTCAATGATCAAAAAGGAGAACGCATATGGCAAATACATGGCTATCCTGGAAGCGAATCCAGGAGCATTTAAAGGGATGATTCAGGAACCACAAGATAGGAAAAAAATTATTGAACCCATGTTTGCTGCAATTGGAGGTACTGTAGAACACTACTGGCTTGGGGTAGGTTCAAATATGGTCTATGTGGTGTGTAATTTCTCGAATGAAAATGATATAGACCTTGAGGCAATCAGTATGTTGGTCTTTAGCTCCGGAATCGCATCATCCATGAACATGGTCAAATTGATGACCTCTGAAGAAGCAGTGGGTGCAATGAAAAGGGCTGGTGAACTTTCCTACAAACCTCCTAGCAACTGAATGAATAATTCATGAAGTAGTTCAGTTTATGAAGCGGAGCCATTTTCGGATGTCTCCGCACTTTTTTCAAACACGGCCTCTTTGAATCGTCACCTACTCCAAAACACCTGCAACTGTTTTCAAGACGTTCTTTTTTCTCGGCACTAATTCCTACCTAAATCGAATCCTAACGGTCCTTGCCGACAAAAAACCCCCATGGCGATCCGGTTTGCATGATCCATTGACCCGAGCCTTTGATTATTACAAAATCTGGTATTCCATAAACCTCAATCAATGGATCGGTCATGTTTAAAGCATTACGTTATCGGTTTGGGTTCAAGTTTTTTGCGATTTTTCTGGCATTTTTCTGGGATTTTGATGAACAAAAATTTATTTGAGACATGCAATCAGGAGTCTGCAATGAATTTGATTTTGGACAAAGAAAATGCCTTTCAGGGGAGGATCTTATAACATTTCTAAAATTGATTATTTTTATTGATATTCCAACAATATTTTTCATTTGGGGCATCACTTTTTGTGGTTCCTATTTTTAATCTGGAAACAAGGTCAATAAATTAGAAAGAGCTTCACATTTAGCAAAGGACGCAGGTGAGCTTTGTGTTTGTGTTGGTGGTGTTTTGATTTTCTGGGGTGTTTTCCATGAAGCCGGAATGGCAGAAGCATTTAAGTATATGTTTATGGATCAATTCTATGGCCATTTAACGGCAATAATTCTTATTTCAATGACAAATTACCTAAGGTCAAAAGAAGAAGAGGAACACACTCAAATTAATAACTCGATAATGCTTTCTTCGACTTTGTGTCCAGGTGGATGGGCCACTTTGGGAAAGACCGATTCCTCTGAAGTGATTGATCCAATCCATGGGTCTCTGATCCTGAGTCTTGCAGCCTCTGACAGGCATAGTTATGATCTCGGTTCCCTTTTTCCCCATTAAGTTAAACAAAAACATCGGAGTCATGACATGATGCACATTAATCAATATGTAAGCGTTACAGTATGGAAATGGTCAGAACCTCTTGATTGGGTAAAAATGCAGGAAGAGCAAGCCGGATACATGAAAGATGCTCCAAAAGGTACAACAGTCAGGTGGTTCCAAATTGATGAAAAAACCCATGGATCGGTTTTGACTTTTGCAAGCAAGGAAGTCTACGACAACATGAAGGCCGAAGTGGATGAACATCGGTCAACTCAAACTGCTTGTGAACTGATACATGTCCATGAAGGTGTGGTTAAGGCTGAATCGTGGGCTCAAGCCTGTGACCATGGGCATTGATGATGGTGTTTCATCTAGTGCCTGAACGGTTAACATCACCCTGAAACACCTGTCCTGAGCAGATTAACCATCTCTGTCACCGTTTTCGTGTTGAGGTCGACCGTTGTTGGCAGTTTGTTTGCCGCGTGATCTCTCGCTTGTTGTTGGTTTCATTATGCTCAATGCAAGCTGTAATCTTGAAAGCAAAGGACTCCACTGTTACAAATGGGCTGGTGGGTATTAGGTCATTCAGTTGAATCAATAATAATTGCCATAGGTTTGAAAATGCTTTTCCAAGTCATACACCAACATACACCTGAGCAATGTCCTGCAAATCACGAAGGCCGGACAGAAGAGATGAATAATGCTCTTAATGAAGCTCATAAATCAGGTGCTGTAACAATTCATAGTTGGTTGATCAACAGCCCCGGACACCGAACTTTTTTGGTCATTGAAGCTCATAAGTATGAAGACGTTCAGATTATGTTTGATCCGATGAGGCTTTGGGGACACTGGGAAATAATTCCTGTGTTAGATCCAAATGCTACTCGAAGCATCAGACATGAAGGCGCAGTTCTAAAAGGGCTGGGATTGGAGAAATAAATCATTAGCTACACAACGACTATGAATTGGAACAAAGGCTTTAGAAGTATATGGTTCATTTTCTCAGGTATCTGTTTAACCCTTGCGGCCGTGTTCGGATTCCTTTATTGGGGAGAAAACATTGACCTCTATAAAGTATACTTTTGGAGGGTTGTGGTACTTTGGCTCTTTATATCCATGAATTCACTTGGTGCTTGGTGGTTTGTATTAGGTTCTCGAAAAGAAGACTTCCCCGATACCTCTTCGCCCAATTCGGCTTCGGTTTCATCCTCCCCTTCAAATAGAGGCAGTTGATGTTCGCCACTCCTCAGCTTGAGCACTTGACGTGTTTACCATTGCTGGAAGCAAATATTTTAAGCGGTCAACATCCTGGCAACCCACTTTTACCGACAACGTTCAGGGGGTAATCGGTTGATTTGAGTCTGAAACGGGAATTCGGTTTCTGTTTCCGGAATTTGTTTTACCTTGCCGTAATCTGCACTTTCTCCAGTTGATCCCATGGGATATTCTAAGTCACCATGTCGGTCACGTTGTACGAGACCAACCCCGCTATCGATCCGAAAGCCTTTGGCCTAGGATCGGACACGAACATAGTCTTGCAGGCTTCTGCAAGCATAGGTACGAGCACGTTTTTCTTTTAATTTTGCTAACATTCAAAAAGCGAGAACATATGTATTATCGATTGACCAAGATGAAATTCGATTCATCAAGACGTGATGAATTTTATGCATACGCAGACAGTGTAAGAGATCAATTGAAAGCATTAGGTGCTCAATCGATCTTTGTTGTAGAAGTTAATGAAGGCAGTTCATTCACTATTGCAGCATATGAATCAAAAGAAGATGCTGATAAAGCAGGACCGCAGGTAAAGGAAATACTGGGTGGTATGGCCCAATTCATGACAGCACCACCTGAAGCCAGTGAGGGTGAAGTGACGTGGGAAATGTAATCCTGTGATCATCATCGTGTTACATTTGTCCTGAGCAGATTGACTTATCAGTCACAGCGTTCGTATTTAGATCGTCGAATTTGGCTTTTTTAGAGATCGCCTCGTTGAATCTTTCATGAGGCATCAACACGATTCTGGTTTTGCAGGCTCAGGCAAAGGATCCTGCCATCATCATTATTTGAATCCTTCATGAATAATCTGTACAAATGAATAAAAGGTCTAGATTGAGGCTGGAGACGGAGAGTTAGAAGCCCAGGAAGGAATGTTTAAAGTTTGATCCAAAAAAAATCCCTCCGTAAAGATTGATTGCCGTCCGTTGGATGTGTCCGTATTCAATAAAGTATATGGGCTTTTGACGTGCCGTTGTTCAGTGGGCGGTAAAAACCTCTTTTGGCTCCAATCATCATCATCGTGTTGCATTTGTTCTGGCTGGGTTCACCGACGGTTCCTGGAAATGCGTCCCGATGCTCTAGGGAAATCAAAACGGGTCAAGGGAATATTTTCACGCTTCCAATGGCATCTGGGGCGGAAGGTTGACGGTTCTTGTTTTAATGTGTCTGTGTTTGTTTTCGATGCAGTTCCTTTGATGAAGGCCCCTAGATGGCTTTTGACTTCTCTGATTAGCAGCATAAAGGGCCTTTATGAGCAGGGTGCAGAAGGATCGGAATACCAAGGAACTTCAGGGTATTGGAAGTTCGTATCACCGAAGTTACTGAAGGAGTATGTGACCTGCCTCCCCTAAAATGACCCTAGGCGAGATTTGACAATTACCAAGAAATCACATTACCCAAGGGACCTCCCTCTGATCAATGGGAGTCCTGGGTCAGATTGATTTGGGGAGGGGACCGATCAAACCAAAGTGTTCATTTCAAAATGCAGAGATGATGGCCTGCCAGGTAACCGACGAGTTGCTCTATATAGATTGATTGAGATGCAGTAAATGGATGCTCGAGGAGGATGCCCCCCTGGGCGAGTCCCTTCCCTCAAAATATGGTATTCCAAATGTAGATTCACAGAAAATGATGCAGACTGTTTTAAAGATCTGAATCATCAAAGACTAACTTGAAATCAGGATCAAAAAATGGAGTCTGGATAATTTTACCAACGCATATTGACATTCTTGATTTGCGTGTAACTTATGAGTTCATCAAAGCATTCTTCTTGTCCCATACCACTTGCTTTCCATCCTCCATAAGGTGCACCCAGATAACGACCAGTTGAATTAATCCAAACATATCCTGCTTCCACTCGTTCAGCCGTTTCCAGCGCCATTTTGAGATTGTCAGTGACAATCATTGTTGTTAGTCCGTATTCCAGTCCATTGGCAATTGAAAGCATGGCCTCATAATCATTCCACTCCATGACGGACATAACAGGTCCAAAAATCTCTTCTTTGCCAATCTTCATTTCTGGAGTTACTTGGTCAAAAATTGTCGGTTGAATAAAAAAACCATTTTTCAATTCTTCGTCATCAGGAGTACCACCTCCTGTTACCAAGTTAGCCTCTTCTTTTTTTGCAGAGGAAATATATTCTAGAATCTTTTCATACTGAAATTCAGAAACAATAGGGCCCAATTCATTGGTTTCAATCCATGGCAAACCAATGGACAGGTTTTCTACCAATTTTATCATCTCTTCAATGACTTTGTCATGAAGGTCATGATGAACTAAAACCCTTGAAGTAGAACTACAAGATTGACCTTGCCGGCTCATATTCATCCCCTTCACTGCATAGCTTGCTGCTTTTTTTGGGTCTGCATCAGGAAATATGATGATTGGGTTTTTACCTCCTAATTCAAGGGATACATGTGTGAGATCTTCAGCCGCAGCTTTTGATATAGCTATTCCCGTTGCTACTGATCCCACTACACCAACCCGGCGGACATCCGGGTGGCGGACCATAGCATCACCACACTCCGCATTGCCTGTCAGTACATTCACGACTCCTGCTGGAAGCACCTGCTCACAAATTTCAGCAAATCTGAGACTCGACAAAGGAGCCTGTTCAGAAGCCGTGACTACAACAGTGTTGCCAGCAGCGAGGGCAACAGCAGATTTTTCAGCACAAAAACGAAGGGGATGATTGAAAGGATTAATCTTGGCAACTACACCATAGGGTTGGCGTCGGGTAAAATTCAAATGACCTGGCTTTTCAGACATGGTCTCCCCTTTGATTTCAGAAATCAGACCAGCAAAATATTTAAGGGTATCTGAAGACCAGTCTACATCGCCCTGCATTCCAGAAAGTGCATTTCCTGAATCCAGACAGTCCATCAAACCTAATTCATCTCGGTTATCCAAGAGGGTGTCTGCAAGACTCACAAGGAATCCAGCCCGTTCCTTGATGGGCACGACTCCAGTCTTGGAATGCCTTTTTTGCTGCTTTTACCGCTCTATTGACATCTTCTCCATCTGCTAAAGGTACTTCTCCGAGAAGTTTACAGTTGGAAGGGTTTATGGTTGAAAATTTCTTACCCTGAACGCTGTCAACCCATTCACCACCAATGTAAAGTCCTTTAGGGGAAAATCGAATATCAGAAGCAGTCAAGAAAAATCCTTAAAATAATATTAAATTATTCACAAAATTTATTTCATTTTCATGACTTTATTTCGAATTAAAGCAGAAAAAAATTCTGAAAATAATACGAGAACTATAATTGAAAGAATGATTGCTGCAACCCTTTCCGTTTCTATTTGGAGGACATTGCGTTTTAAATACCACCCCATACCTCCTGCTCCAAAAAACCCTACAACAGTTGCTGCCCGAAAAGCGACATCCCATGTATAAATTGCAATGCCTGTGAAGGCAACACGGACTTGAGGCAGAACACCAAAAATCATTACTTTAAACAGATTTGCTCCTGTTGCTTTAATAGCCTCGACGGGGCCCATATCGATGGCTTCAATTTCTTCAGCCAAAAGTTTTGCAGCAAAGCCTGTACAAAAAAATGTTAATGCCAAAACACCTGCTAGCATTCCATATCCAAGAATAGAAACAAAAATAATAGTCCAGATCATTTCATGTACTGCCCGAAATCCCATGGTTATCATTCGTGCAATTGGATAAATAAAACGTTTTGATGGAGTCATGTTGTAGGATCCAAACCAACCAAGTGGAATGGTAAATAAAAGACCAAATAATGCTCCTAAATAGGCCATCTGTATGGTCTCAACAACATAGTCCATGTAATCGACATCAAGGATATAATCAATATCTGGAGGATAATAGCGAGTACTCAAAACATTACCCATCCTTCCAATCATTCCAAAAAGTCGATTAAGTGGAATTTCTAAATAATGAATTGAAAATACTAAAAACAGTAAAGTAAAGAGATAGGACCCGAATTTATAATAAGAATCAGGATATTTAAACCTAGTCCATTTTTTATTAAAATTGCTGTTCAATTTAATATAAGGATATAATTAATGATTAAATCACTCGTTTACGTGTATAATAAGAAATAAATTCTCCAACTAAAATGATGCCAAGAATTGCAATGATTACTGAAATCACACCATGAAAATTGAAAGTATTCATTTGTCTGAAAAAAACCAGTCCTAGCCCACCTGCACCCACCAGTCCAAGTATCGCAGAACGTCGAATGTTTATTTCCCATTCAAATATAATCACTCCAAGAATTTGAGGAAGTACTTGTGGAATGACAGCATAAAGGATTACTTGGAAGTCATTGGCTCCAGTGGCACGCATTGCTTCCAGAGGGCCTTTATCGATATCTTCAATTGCTTCTGCAGACATCTTTGCAATAAATCCTACAGATCGTACAGCAATGGCAAAAATACCTGCTAATGCACCTAAACCTAAAACGGCAACAAAAAAAAGTGCCCAAACAATTTCATGAATGGATCTGCTTAGTGTCATGAGAAGGCGGCCTATCGGATAGGTTATTGGCTTATAAGGAGTAATATTCATTGCGCCAAACCATGTTGCAGGGATACAGATCAGTGCTCCCAGAAAAGTACCAAGACAAGAAATCATAAAAGTTTCTAAAGAAGGAATAACTAGATTGGGAAATAAACCAAAATCTATTCCCATAAAACGTCCTGCAGAATGCATGACATCACCTAAGCTACCCATTCTTTCCCAATCGGTATCATCTATGATGGTCACTTTAACGCTCCAGATAACTAAAATAATAAGGAACAAAAATATGACAAAATTAAGAAAATACTTTTTTCGACGTATTCCGATTACTGTTTCAATTTTCAAAATATAATCAATGATGAATTAAGCTATTTATGAAGTATTATAAAACTTCCATGGCATAAATTTCCTGAAGTTTATTCTCATTCAATTCATTAGAATTACCTTCAAACATTTTTCGACCATCCTGAATGCCGATGATTTTGTTGCAGAATTCCATTGCTAAATGAATATCATGTATATTACATAAGCATGGGACCTTTAATTCTGAAGCCATTTCTTTAATAAGTGCCATGATTTCTCTGGATATTTTGGGATCTAATGAAGAAGTTGGTTCATCCAGCAACAAAAGTTTTGGATCCTGCATTAATGCTCTTGCTATTCCAACCCGTTGACGTTGCCCTCCAGATAATTGATCTGCTCGTTTATCTATATGCTCACCTAAACCTACCCGGTTGAGTAGATTTATGGCACGATCTATATCTTCATGACGAAATGCTTTAAAAAATGTTCTCAAATTACCCACATACCCGAGTCGTCCTGAAAGAACATTATCCATAACACTCATTCTATTAATTAAATTAAATTCCTGAAATATCATTCCGATATCCCTACGAAGATATCTTAATTTCTTGTAATTTAATTTTCTTACATCTTCATTATTAAAGATGATTTCACCTGAGGTTGCTTCGACAAGCCGATTGATACATCGGATCAATGTCGATTTACCAGAACCACTTGGACCAATGATTGCCAAGAAATCATCATCATTAACATTAAAACTTATATTTTTTAATATTTCAGGGCCACTTGAACTGTATTGTGAACAAAGATTATGAACTTTAAGAATAGGCATCTAGAAAAATTAATGAAATGTAATAATGAATGGAAAAAATGAAGAAAAACTCAGCCATAAATCATTGATTGATTTTAGGCTGAGTTAAAGAATAAATTATTATTATTTCTTCTTCTTGCGTGCGTCTTTGGCTTTCTTTAAGTCTCGAATGATATTGTAATCATCATAACTCATTTTAACAAAAGTATTTGATTTCACATTATCAAGGAATTTTTTTGCTCCAGGTTGCCCTTTTAAATCAAGAAAAGTCTCTCGTATTTTTGATTTGATATCATTACAAAGGGTATTTCTATAAACAAAAGGATCTTGGGGGATAGGGGCAGATTCCCATAGGACATTGACATCAGCAAGTGCGGCTTCTCCTTTATTGACAACATTATCAAATCGATGGGATGCAACGAAAGCAGCATCCACTTTTCCCTGTACCACTGCAACAGAGGATAATTCATGACTTCCTGTGTATACTACTTTTCCAAAAAAATCTTCTAAATCCTTTCCAATAACTTTTGTAAATGCAACTCTGGGCATTAGGTTCCCTGACGTGCTACCAGGATCAGTTAGGCCTAATATGCTGCCTTTCAATGAATCAATCGATGTGTATTTAGTTCCTTTCTTTGAGATTAATACACCTTTATAACCTGGACCTTCTTCCTGCATGTGGCCGGGTCTTTTTGCATATGTTGCAAATACTTCAATATTTGGATCTTTTGAATTTGCTATAACGTAGCTATAAGGTCCAAGTACTGCCACATCAACAAAATTACTCAATAATCCTTCAACTACAGATGCATAGGATGTAGGCATAAAAAACTCGATTTTTTTCCCGGTTAATTTTGCCATGCGATCAGTAACAGGTTTATAGAGTTGTAATTCAGCTACACTTTCTTCAGTAGGGATCATTGCAAAGGTCAAAGAATCTGGATTTTCACATTCTGCGGCCTTTACATGCCCAGATCCTAGCATTAACATTAATGAAAATGTTATTGATAGGAATTTAAATGTGCTTGATAAGCTTTTCATATAGATTTCTCCTATAAGAGGATTAATAAAAATTAAGAATTAATAAATTATATAGATTTTTATAATTGTCAAGGACTACTTTGTATTTAACACATGATTATATTATAATGCTGTTATAGGAATATCTCCTATCAAGTAATCTTTAATAAGATTCAATTTAAATCAAATATCCTATAAAAAGAACTTCATGAAAGATTTTGATTTTATTTCCCACAACAGTTGGAAAGCCAAAATATTCATATCCTGTTTCCCAGGACTGAATGAACAAAAAATATTTGATTCTGAATTAATGGACCAAACACTGGAGTCAATTGCCAAATTAGGTTGTACCAACATCATTTCTTTGGTGGAGAGTCATGAAATTGAAGACATTTGCGGACTGGATTTTTTTTCTGATCAATTCAAAAAACATGATTTTACCTGGCACCATCTGCCCATCGTGGATTATGAAATTCCAGACAAGGCATTCATGGAGAATTGGGGAAATACCCGCCCGGGCTTACTGAATGAATTGGGGAACGGGAACAATATCTTCATTCATTGCAAAGGAGGAATTGGTCGTTCCGGAACCGTTGCTGCGATGTTTTTAATCGAATCAGGAACGGAGAATTCTCATTCGATCCTGGCCGTCCGTTCCAAAAGACAGGGAGCAATCGAGAACGAAAAACAAGAGAATTTTGTTCGTTCATTCGAACCCAGAAGAATTTCTTAACAGATACTATGAGATGGAAGAATCACTTATGGACTCTATAAATTTTTCAATTCCCGGGGATAAATGATGATGAAGTACAGTGAGCCCCACCCACCCGATGAGGCTCCTATTTTATGGATGAATAACTGACCCAATGATGAAGAGCATGTTCAAAAAATTGAGCTTTCTAAGCATGAATGTTCTGATCATCACTGAGACAGGGGGCATCATTTTTTAGGTTCAGTCTTTCCGTCGTATCGTTTCTTCCATTCATGGACGATTCGGGTTTTATTGGCAGCCGCCCAGACGAAATTGTTGTCGATGAGTTTTGCCTGAACTTCATCATAAAAATCAGGAAGTTCCGGGTCTTTGGTGACTTTTGAGGAATCTGCAATGATCGACTGACGTTCACCAAACAGATTCATACCCCTTCCCAAAGTCCAATCCATCAAGCGTTTTGCATCCGGAAGATTTTCTGTACCCGCCATGATTGCAACCACCTGCATTTCCCATCCAATTCCCTCATCAGGAATGATCATATCAATCGGTGCTCCTGCCTTGATGATCTTGATTGCCCGGCCAGGCCATGAAATGCCTATTGCAAATTCTCCTGAACCTGCTTGTTTACAGGGTTTGGAACCGGAATGGGTATAGACTCCAATGTTTTTATGGAGTGCATCCATGAATTTCCAGGCCTTGTCTTCACCCCAAATTTGAATCCAACTCGAAGCATCTAAAAATCCTGTTCCTGATGATGCAGGATTCGGCATGGAAATGTGTCCCTTATAGATGGGGTTTGCCAATTCAGCTCATGTTTTGGGTTTAGGAAGTCCAAGGTTTTCAGCTTCGATGCGGTTCCAGCAAATGCAACCGGCCCATCCGTAGTTGCCGACCCATGTCACTGGAGGACTCTTGTCAACATAACGTTGATCAATTTTCCCCATCCCGATGGGAGAGTATTCGTAGAACATCCCTTCAGCTTCCATATTCAGTGCAACGGTAGCTGCCATTTCAAATAAAAAATCTGCCTGTGGATTATCCTTTTCCGCCATCATTTTGGCTGCCATGGTTCCGGTGGATTCCCTGACCACATTGACCTTGATGTCAGGATTGTCTTTCTGAAATTCTTCCATGTAATACTTCAGGTTATCCGCATCAGTACTTGAATAGACAAGCAACTCCCCCGCCCACAATGAAGAACTGAAACAGAATAAAACTGATGCTGAAAAAGCAACAGAAAATGAAAAAATATGCTTAAATTGTTTTAAAAAGATCATTGGTTAATCTCCATATTTATTGAATGAGCATTGCGAATGAATGAAAAAAACACGAGTATACCCGTCAGTCTGGGAAATGCACGGAAAAAATAGCATGACCACTGAGAATTCCAGGATTCGATTTTTATTGAGATACAAAGATGAATAAAAATAATTCACCAATCTACTTGACAGTGAAAAATCTGGACAAACATTTTGGAGCATTTCAGGCTTTAAAAAATATATCGATAGACATTCAGGAAGGAGAATTTGCCTGTTTTCTAGGCCCCTCGGGTTGTGGAAAAACAACCCTTCTTCGTTGCATCGCAGGATTGGATACTCAGTCTTCAGGATCCATTACTCAAAAGGAGGTTGAGATTTCAAACCTGCCGCCTTCTGCAAGAGACTTCGGCATTGTTTTTCAGTCTTATGCGCTTTTTCCAAATTTAACCGTCTTTTCAAATATCTCCTATGGTTTGATCAACAACAAATGGGGTAAGGATGAAATCAAATCGAGGGTGGACCATTTACTGGATTTGGTCAGTTTACAATCTCATGCAGCAAAATATCCGAGTCAATTATCTGGAGGGGAACAACAACGTGTTGCATTAGCAAGAGCATTGGCAACATCACCAGGATTGTTGCTGCTTGATGAACCGCTCTCGGCCCTGGATGCTAAAGTAAGGGTGTTTCTGAGGAAGCAGATCAAAGACCTCCATCGAAAACTTGGAATCACAACGATCATGGTCACTCATGATCAAGAAGAAGCCCAATCCATGGCAGACAGAATATTTGTGATGAAGGATGGTGAAATCATCCAATACGGCACCCCCAGAGAAATATACGAACAAGCCAATTCTCCCTTCATTGCAGATTTTATTGGAATAACAAATTTTATCGATGCCAGTGTGGTGAACAAGGATAAGGTTTTTTGCCAGGACTCTCAGTTGAACTGTAATACGGAAGGCATGGAAGAAAACAGTCCTGTCAAATTGGCGATCAGGCCTGAATCAATCGTCCTGAGTCAAGGCAAGTCCAGTGAACAGAACAGTATTGAAGGAATCATCAGAGAAAATGAATTCCTGGGATCTTTTCAACGTCTTTACGTAGAATCCCAATCCTTGTCGGAAGAACTTCTCATGATTGATATCACCAACACCTCTCTTACCGATTTTCATTTAACTCCTGGTTCCATGATCCACCTCATCCTTCCTCCGGATCAGATTAAAGTCTATCCACGATCCTGAATCCTTTTTTTTTAATCCAACACACAACCTAAATTGAAAAGAAGCAAAGACCTGAGTGACCGTATAGGCCAGTTTATGCTGGCAGCCTATATCGTGCTTTTTCTACTTTTTTTGGTGTTTCCTCTTGGGGCTTTGATCATCAAAAGTGTCCAGAATTCAAAAGGTCATTTCATTGGTTTTTCCAACTACTCTCTCTATCTTCAGGAACCTGCATTATTTCAATCTTTATTTAACAGCCTCTTCATTGCAATCGTATCCACCCTCATTGTTGTTGTACTGGCGTTTCTATTTGCATATGCCATCACCCGAACGTGCATGCCCTTCAAGGGTTTATTCCGTCTGGTTGCACTCATTCCACTGCTCAGTCCATCCATATTGGCAGCCATAGCATTGGTTTATTGGTTTGGAAACAAGGGAGTTTTAAAAGCATTATTGTTCGGTCATTCGATTTATGGTCCAATCGGGATCATTTTCGCCTCAATCTATTGGACATTTCCCCATGCCCTAATGATTTTAAGTACCTCTTTATCCTTATCCGATTCCCGACTGTATGAGGCCGCAGAAGTTTTGAAAACATCCAAGTTGAGGGCCTTTCTCACCATCACCATTCCCGGTGCACGATACGGCATTATCAGTACCACTTTTGTGATTTTCACCCAGGTTTTCACCGACTTTGGAGTACCAAAGGTCATAGGCGGAAATTACAATGTGCTTGCTACGGATATCTACAAAGAAGTCGTCGGCATGCAAAATTTTCAGATGGGTGCAGTCATTTCTTTGGTTCTGTTGATGCCTGCTCTAGTTGCATTCTTCATTGATCAATATTCCAGGAAAAAGCAGATTTCACTTCTCACTTCAAGATCCGTTGTGTTTACGCCCAAAAAGAGTTGGGGAGTGGACATGCTGATGCTGGGCTATTGCACCAGTATCACCATCATCATTCTTCTTATGATTGGCATGGCCCAGTTTGGTGCCCTGGTTAAATTCTGGCCTTACAATCTTTCACTGACCCTGAAGCATTATCAGTTTGAAGTCGCCGGTCTGGGTTGGGAATCCTTCTATAATTCGGTTGAACTGGCATTTTACACGGCTGTTTTTGGAACGATTGTGATTTTCATAGGATCGTATGTGGTTGAGAAACTGAGATCGGATGAAAAACTCCGAGGAATCGTCCAATTCTTTGCCTTAATGCCTATGGCGGTTCCAGGTTTGGTTCTGGGGCTTGCGTATATTTTTTATTTCAACGCAAAAGAGAATCCCTTGAATTTCATCTATGCAACCATGACCATTTTGGTGGTCAATACCGTGGTTCACTTTTACACGGTTTCACACCTCACGGGTGTCACGGCACTGAAACAGATGGACAAAGAGTTTGAGGCGGTTTCTCTTTCACTGAAGGTTCCCATCCACAAAATGTTTTGGAGAGTGACTCTCCCTGTTTGCCTGCCGACGATTTTTGATATCTCGATCTATCTTTTTGTCAATGCAATGACCACCGTTTCAGGAGTGATTTTTCTTTACACATACCATACGACTCTGGCCTCAGTCTCTTCGATCCATCTTGATGAACAGGGAGATGTTGCAGGGGCAGCAGCAATGGCAATGTTAATCGTCTACGTTTCCGTTTTTGTTCGAATGCTTCATGCAGTGATCACCAAAGGGGTTCTGAAAAGAACCCAAGCTTGGCGTCATGACTCACAAAAGACGGACCCGGCAATGAATCAAGAATGAACCTAAGGATCGGTTGAGATAATCCTATAAATTTTCAAAGAGGAAAAAGGATCATCCGAT
>Ga0066848_10000455_pt1 | contig 14915 bp, 13 predicted proteins | sample ETNtaG_23_FD_65491 | JGI IMG/M metagenome (GOLD analysis project Ga0066848, IMG submission 65491) | Marine microbial and viral communities from oxygen minimum zone, Eastern Pacific Ocean - ETNP201310SV72 | ecosystem: Environmental > Aquatic > Marine > Oceanic | place: Pacific Ocean: Eastern... | reverse complement strand
TATACGAAATTTAACTTTATATGCTCGTCTGGATATTTACGGAGATAGTGAAACAAAACAATATGTTAAGGAAAAACTAACCAAGGCTTTATTTAAAGAATCTTAAGCAAGAGCCCCGCAGTAGCGGGGTTTTTTTGTTTATAGTGTGAAATCCTCAATCTCAACAGTCAGCAGCGGGGCATAGTGCTGTTCTGTAGTTCTTACAGATGAATGACCCAGTAGTTTACTTACTTTATAAATAGACATTCCCTGCTTAATCAGATTTAACCCAAAGGTTCTACGTAAATCATGGAAACGGGCATTCTTAATTCCAAGCCTGCGAACTTCCTTTTTAAATTTATGCGATACGAAGTCCTTCCTGTAAGACCAAAGTTGGTCTTGATTCTTAATTATCTCTTGTGCCTGAGCGTTTAATTTGACCATTCTCCGTCCTGTTTTCCCTTTAACGATTAAAGACTTATCTAAAACGTTTTCCCTTGATAAACGGCGTATTTCGCCACTCCTGGCACCAGTGTAGTAAGCGAATCGAACGAATGCATTAAATGATGCATCAGTTATTTCAGCAAACATCAGTTTTAGTTCCTCATCAGTATAGGTTCTCATACGAGATTCACCTTTAGTATCACCAGGGATCTTATACGCTGTATCAATCAGGTGATTCTTTAGTCCCCAGTTCCAGCAGGCATTGATGTGCCTGATGTGTATAGCACGGCTCGTAGGATTAGCAGGGAGTGGTTCACCATTTAAATGCTTACGCAGTACTAGGCTGTAGAGATCATAGGTACTCTTAGCCCAGTCATGTTCCGCTTTCAGAAATTGCTCAGCAAGCTCAGGAAACTCCAGATTTTCATTACTTTTATTATTCCCTGTAAGTTCAGCAAAAATTTGAGATTTATTTGATTCCTGTATCCTTATAAACTGACAAATCGAAAGCCAGGGACTTAACCACTGCCTCAGGTAAAGGAATCCTGTCCGCAATTTTATCGGCGGCGGAAACATCTACCTTGAACTTCTCGCCCATTACTACTTTAAACCAACGTTCTCTATCCATCACAACGCGATACATTTTTTCATCTTGCGTTTCCTCAATGTAAGGAATATAGACACATACAGGTTTGCCTAATGTTTGTCCCTTGCAGCCAATACGATCAATACGTCCCGTTCTCTGTTCCAAAGTTGATGGATTCCAGCACAGATCATGGTGAATAATGTATCGGCAATTTAAATGCAAGTCTACACCTTCAGCCATAACGCTGCTTGCTATCATCACTTCAGGAAAAAATGGAGTATTGAAAGTAAGCATAAGGGTCTGTCTTGCCTGTTGTTTTGTGGAACCGTTCACCAACCTAACATTGGGTACGATTTTGACCTTACTTTCTTCACCTTCTTCAGCATCCAAATCTTCTCCTAAAATATAACCAGACTGTACACTATCAAGGGCTTCAAGGTAGGATTTTCTATCTTCATAATTACATTTTCGTGCCTGAAAATGAACAAATCGCTCTATTAATCCCTCTAAAGATTCATCTCCAGTTCCAATTGTACGAAGCGCTTTTTTCATTGTCTGTTCCGTGAATCTTGCTTGAGTTAATGGAAAGTACCTTACCAGAAATGATGGAGTTCTTAAGTAGCGAAATACTGCGTCTTTAATCAATATTCGCTGCTCTTTATTTATTTCACCGTACCTGTCTAAAATGATTTTCATCTTATGGTAAAAAGTATTTTTCAAAGAACTATCCTTATAGAAACGTTCTCCGATTTTATTTAGTCGTTCAATTACCTCGTTTCTAGGACATTTCATCTTTCTCGATCCCAATTGAATAATCCTATTTTCCATCTCCTGTGAAATGTAATTGCGTAAAGCTTTGCCGGTTTGAATATAATGGCAGAAAACGAGAACTTTTTCGCCTTGCTCCCACAAATTCATTACCCTTTGTACCGTTGCTTTAATTTTGGGATGATTGGATTTATCAGAGGATTTGGTAGAAACATAATTAAAAAGGTTATCAATGTACCAGTCTTCTCTATGGGCGATTTGACCCATTGCTTCATCATCTTCATCAACAAGTTCACTTAAATTCGCCTCTCTCGTTTTTAAAAAAGCTTCATAACTCGATGCAAGCCCTTCAGCAAACACCGGCCTTTTGTTTTTTTCCCGTATGGAATGTCTGGCAGCAAGAAGAAAAGGAAGAAGTGCCGGTCCTTCTATTGATAGGCCCTGAGGGGTTTCTTCATTGTCAGCTTGCCTTTCCATAAGGATTTGGTTTCCATTCCATCTTTTTCTTCTATCAACAGGTGAGTTTTTATAGGGAAATTGTTTTGGATTGATGTGGCGTACAACGAACCTTTTCAGCAATTTTTCAGTTTTCTTCATAATCGCTTGGCAACTACGAACCATATCTATAACTGACTTTTGATTTAATGTTGTATTATGGGCCTCTTGTAAATTATTCCACCAGTAATTTTCATCATTGATGAAGTGCTCATCTATAAACTTATCTTTAATTCCCAAATTACCCCAAACCTGATCTAGTCTTGAAGACTGCAGCTGAAAATCATCTAAGGTATTTCGCAACCTATCGAGGCGTTTAGCGTAGTTTTCTAACCCTACCGGTGGTGCATTTCCACCCTTCCAATTAATGCCTTTAAATCTATCTAAAATTTCGCACAACTCGTAATGGCCCAGCTGAAAGGGAGTGGCAGTTAAAAAAAGCATCCGTTCAAAAACACCAGCGAGCTGACCTTGAGAAACTTCTACGGTATCAGATTTCGATTTCTCAGATATAAAAAGAGACGCTAATCTTGTCCGGGCATTTTTCACATGATGCGCTTCATCCAATATAAGCAGAGGTAACTTATAGGGGATTTCCTTAGCACATATCTTCCATACCTCTTTGGCTTGTTCGTTTAATAACTTTCTTGCAGACCTAATTCTATTATCAAAATATTTTGACCGCCTCAATGGAATTTGATTGAATGTTTTAATTACATCATCAAATTCACTGCTATTCATTTTCTGATAAAGAACATCTATGACAGCCTCAGGCACCGGGTCGTCATCTGTATCCGGATTGTTATCATTTTCGGGATCTATTCCCGATCTTTGCAGAATTGTTAACCAATTTTCTGGGCGATTATTTAAAAGTTTATTCCAGATATCCGGATCAATGTTTTCAGCCCACCCCATATAGAGCAGGGAACCCATCACTTTTTTCAAAGCCTTTTTTAGAGTAAGTAAATTTCGACGCCGGTATAAGGCCCTCTGAATAATTGCAAGCTTAACCCAGCCATCTGTTAGGGATCGCGATAATGATCCATGGGTAAGTAAGATAATTTGCTTTTTCCGCTCTGGGGGATCATCCAAATATTTCAAAAACTGAACAGCATTTTTAGCGACCCCACAATTCACCCTGTCCCTAAGAGATTCAGGTAGACAATAATGCTTAAAGCGATTTAAGTCAAGTTTCCACTTTTCTGTGATATTAGAAGGGACCATAATCACAATGGGAAGTTTGCCTCTATTATTAAGGGCTATTGATACAGCAACCGCTAATGCTACAAATGTTTTTCCCATACCAACTTCATCGGCCAAAATTTGTCCAGGCATGGTATCCAGTCTTTTTAATAGTCCTTTGGCTGTGACTGTTTGGCGCTTAGCCTCTTCGGCGCTGATGTGCTCCTTAACATGCAGATTTATTTGTTGATTAAATCTGTGCTGGTACACTCTTTACCGCTTTCGAAATTGCACTTTTTACATATTTACTAATCATTTTATTGCTGGTTCTGAAAGTTTTTGATTTGGCTCTTAATTGGTGGATTACCGATCTGATCTCTTTATATATAACATCTTTATTGATGCATCCCTGACCAGAAGCTGCTCTAATCTCTGACAGCTCCAAACACAGCTCCGCTAAAAGAAACAGCTTTTCATCCTCCGTGTGTGCTTCCTTAAGAATTGCCTTTGCAAAAGTAATAACTCCGATAGGCCCTTTGAGTCTCCAGTGCAATGCTGATTTGGTATAACATGGCTTTTGTAATTGGGCTTTAAGTATTGAAAAGGCGTAAGATATTCTTCTTGTTCTACGCAGCAGAAAACCTGACACATCAACTTTATCATGAGGATTTAAATATTCTTTGGGATGTACCTCAGCGCCTTGATCAGTTTTTCTCATCCATTTTCTTAAAGCATGATGAAGGGGCCTATTTGTAGCTAGAATCCGAATCAGTATTTCAAGATCCAGTTCTTTTAGTTCATCAGGTGGTGGAAGTGATGAAGCATCAAGGGCTACAACAGGCCATCTGCCTTCCAAACCATCTTTGAGCACAACTTTTAACTCACTCGGAATGTATGTATGGCGCCACTCCCTTTGAACTTGCCTCGGTCGATTGTCATCCAGCCATTTATCTGTGGTATATAACACTATATTGCCTTCGTCAACCACTTTCCATGTTTCTGTACAATCTTCATTAAGATCAAAAGACAGTTTTAAATGGGGCTGCCCATTTTTTTGAGTATAAACAGCATCTTCGAAGAACATAGGTAAAATATTAGATTGTTCCGAATCACGCTGGTCTTCATCTTGAAATTTGTCAAAAAATTTAAATTTTTTACCTAAAGGGAAACTTTCTGGAAAACTACCTTGGATACCATTATATATTTTCCGCTGAGACGACTTCTGCACAATGTAAAGGACATTTGCTTCATAGTTACTCCTCCTGGAAATGCCCAAACCATTTGTGGTAAAATTGCTTGAGCCGATTAAATAGAACACGTGGTCATCGCAATCCAACCAAATTGATTTCATATGGAGCGGGCGATGAACGATATTATTATTTTCATCTGTCTCGTTCTCCTTTATTCCATAGAAATTCACCTTACTAAACCCAACGGACTCAGCCACTTCCATGAGAGATGAGGGCCCATAAAAAAGCTTCTCAACATCATCTTTTTCTTCTTCAACCCTTCCATACCAACTAAGGGATCCATTCTGATTGCGAACAAACAGCTTTTTCAATTCTTTAATAGCTGGATTTGGATCCCCTGGCGCCACATAGAAAGGGCTTACTATGTATGCATTACCAGCCTTGGTCCTTTTTCCTCTAAGCTCTTTGTTTAACTGAGTCAACAAATGGGAATATTCCTGGCCAGTAAATAACACCTTTCTATCAATTCCTCGCGGTAATTTTTGTTTGCCCCATTGTTTAGCCAGCTCTTCAGTTCGCCTCAGAACATTTTTTGCTCTAACCACTGCAGGATTATTATTCTTAAGATTTTTTAATATATTGTTAAAGAACAAGGTGCATTCGCTTAGCGCTTTGCCATCGGTCCCTTCTTTTTCATTGAAGTCAAAAATACTAAAAATCTCCCTGTTATAACGGTATCCGCTACCTGTTAAATTTCCTGATGCAATTATGATTCGAATGTGATTTGGCCAAACCAGCAGGCTTATTTTTGCATGAAGCAAACACGGGGAACGAAAACCTATCAAGTCCCAGCGTATAGACCGTTTACCCCTGCAATGTGCTTGATCAACAATAACTGCAATTCCCTCTATTTGGGCTAATTTTTCTTCTCTTTCAATTAAATATAATGGCCCATCTTCTTTTGGGTCCGTGTCCATTTGTAGAAAGCGTGATAAACATTCCTCCTCAAAGAATTCACTATCGAAAGTAAAGGAAGTGGTAACACACCCAATAGGATCTCCAGCCCCGGCTGGTGGAGTCCAGTAATTCAATAATCTATCTACATGTGATCCACTGCTAGCCATCTTTTACCTTCTTTAGGTTTACTAAGAAAGACCATAAGGGCTGTGTGCGGTAGCCATGTACATATTCATTGCTTAATTCTATTGGTTTTCCAATGGTATTGCTCGGGTTAATTCTGAATGAGCCATCATCGTATCGCTCAAACCAGTTACTTTTTCCAAACCTTCCTTTTGACTTTTGAATTTTGCAGTGGTGCTGCCACATTCTCATTACCCATTCAGATGGAGTCATTTTTTGCTGAAATTCAGAAAATAAGCGTAAAAAATCATGTTGCATATTGTGTTGGCTTAGCCCTTGTTCTATATCACTAAATAAAAAAGGTATTTCATTACAGGCTTTAATTACACCTTCCAAATCTGCCAGCTCGCTGTACGTGGCTTTCCCGCTCGCAGACATTTGATGTAAACAGCAGTTAAAAGCATCCTGGAAATACCTTGCAAATCTTTCGTAAGCATTAATCACATCAATTAGCTGGCTTAATTCTGTATTCGCTTCATCCTTCAGTTTTGCCATGTAGATGCGCTCCGAACGTTCATTTTTCCAGGCGTTTTGACCGGCTTCTGACAAAAGGAAGTTAACAATTTCACTGCGCAACGGTCGATTCTCCGACCGCATGGCAGCATAAATAAGTTTCGCTTCACGCCGTCCTACAGCATTGGGTCTTAAATACGTGGCGAACTCTTCGTGTACATTCCATGCCCACGCTCTTGCCACTTCGCCTTTGCTTAGACCACCAATAATGGCTTCTCTAAACAAACTTACCATTCGATTCCATGATCCATTACCAGTATAAACACCCATCAATTTTTGCTCTTTCTGCCAGGTTTGTAACAGTTCATGCCCAGTTTCCTGTATTAGGTAATCATCAGAAACCACTTTTAATTCGGTGGATAAGGTTCTATAAACTCCATGAAAACCGAAAACGTTCGGTGTCTTTAAGTAGCGATCGGGCCTCAGCGGTAAATTATTTTGAAATGCTTCCTTACCTTTTTGAATTCCAGGTAACCCTTGGATTTGACTGGGATCGTTCCGCATGAACATACTGATCAATCCCTCCACGATATGCCATTCATAAACTTGATATGCAGGGGTGAACCCATCGACAGCATACTCATCTCGGAAGGGTGAGCAAATATGTGCACCAACAACCATTGCCGTTAAATAGCGAGGCTGAGACATGCGTTCCCTTACACCGGGAACAAGCTTTGTTGCAAGCCTATCTGCAATTAGGTAAACACCTAGTGGATCTAATGATCCTCCACTTGTAGTTGCCGGATCATAAGTCGATATATAAGGCAAGGAATAACTCATCTACCTTATTTATCCAGCTCCGTTATTTGGATTATAATTAAAGCTCTCTTGAATTTGTTGATTAACAATAATCTAATCTTTTTAAGAAGTTTTGAATTCAACAATGAAATTAGCCAATCAATCAAATCTTGTAAAAGATTTAATATTTCTACTGTTTTTCGATAATTCTTTTACATCCTGTTCTTAGGTATTGATAAAGCATTACGGGATATAAATTTAAATATTATGAGAATGAATTGCCATTTTGGCAGTGAGGGGCGTCAGTGTGTCGTTTAATATTTAATAATTGTCATAGAACATAAACTGGCATAGTAATTGAAACGTATATGTTGAGTTATTATCATGGAAAATCAACAAATAAATACAAATCCTGAAACGGGTATTAATCCGCTTGAGAAGTATGGTATTAATCTTACCGAACTTTCTAAAGAGGGTAAAATAGATCCAGTTATTGGATGTGAAGATGAAATTCGTAGAATCGTCCAAATTCTATCGCGTCGTAAAAAGAATAATCCAGTATTGATTGGTGAACCTGGTACAGGTAAAACTACTGTAGTAGAAGGTCTTGCCAAACGAATAGTAGATGGTGATGTTCCCGAAAACATTAAGGGAAAACAAATAATCACAATGGACTTATCTGCTATGGTAGCTGGTGCTATGTATAAGGGACAGTTTGAAGAACGACTAAAGAATTTTATAGATGCTGTCAAAGAACAAAACGGTGATATTATTGTATTCATTGATGAGATACATATGATAGTTGGCGCAGGAGGTCAAGGACAAATGGATGTCGCTAACATCATTAAACCCGAATTGGCACATGGAACATTAAAGGTTGTAGGATCTACCACTCTCAACGAATATCAGAAGTATGTGGAACCAGATGCCGCACTTGAAAGAAGGTTTCAACAAGTTTTTATAGCAGAACCAAATGTAGAGGATACCATTACGATTCTACGTGGAATTAAGGATAAGTATGAAGTCCATCACGGGTTAAGTATTAGGGATTCTGCACTTATTTCCGCAGCTGCATTATCAGATAGATATATATCCGATAGATTTCTGCCCGATAAAGCCGTGGATTTGATAGATGAAGCAGCCTCCAAACTGCGCATGGAAATGAATTCGGCACCTGAGCTTATTGATAACCTTAAACGAAAACTGATACAGTTAGAAGTTGAAAGAGAAGCACTTAAAAAGGAAAAAGATACTAAATCAAAGGAAAGATTATCAGAATGTAAAAAAGAAATTAAGGGCACCAAGGAACAACTTGGTGTGAATATGGAGGTATGGGAAAAGGAAAAGGAAGCTGTAAGTAACATATCCAAAATTAAAGAAGAGCTTGAGGACGCTAAGTTTCAAATGGAAGCTCATCAAAGAGATGGAAACTATGCAGAAGCTTCGAAATGCCAATACGATACAATCCCTAATCTTGAAAAGAAGATAGAAGAATTTTCTAAGATATTAGAAAATTCCCGGTTTATTAAACTTGAAGTAACTACCGAAGATGTAGCAGAAGTAGTGTCCAAATGGACTGGTATACCTGTAAATAAAATGTTAGAGGGCGAAAAAGAAAAACTTTTACTGTTAGAAGATCATTTAAGAAAAAGAGTTATAGGACAGGATAAAGCATTGAAAAAGGCTTCTGATGTTATTCGTATGTCCAAGATAGGTCTTACGGATGTTGATAAACCGCTTGGTTCATTCTTGTTTTTAGGAAATACTGGAGTTGGTAAAACCGAACTTGGTAAAACATTAGCAGAGGCATTATTTGATGATGAGAAGGCACTTGTTCGTGTTGATATGAGTGAGTTGATGGAACAACACGCAGTTGCCAAACTGATTGGTTCACCACCTGGATATGTAGGATACGATGAAGGTGGTCATTTGACTGAAAAAATTCGCAGACGACCTTACTCTGTTATTCTATTTGACGAGATAGAGAAAGCACACCCAAGTGTATTGAACATTCTGTTACAAGTTTTAGATGACGGTAGATTAACTGATTCAAAAGGCAGGACAGTTAATTTTAAAAACACAATTATTGTAATGACGACCAATCTAACTGAATCTGAACTCAATATATATTTAAAACCAGAGTTGAGAAACAGAATAGACGAGATCGTTAAATTCAATGATTTGAACGAAGATGTAATTGAGAAGATTGTGGATTTGCACATTCGCGGGATGATACAAAACATTGAGAAACAAGGTATTACATGTCACGTTAATGGTAGTATTCGCAACTATTTAATAAAGAACGGATATCAACCTGAATATGGCGCAAGACCCATAAACAGATTAATTCGTAGAGATATACTTTCGGAAGTATCCAAGTACATGTTAGAGAATCCTGAAGTGGAATCTATAAATATAGGACACGATAATGGAGTAATTGTGAATGGGTAATATTGTGACCCACCCATTTTCTTACTGTTGATTTGTATTTTCGTGCGGGAACATAAAATCATTAAGATATACAATTGGTTGAATTTTAAGGAATAATGAAGAACAAAGACCTGTTTCAGGAACTCCGTTTTCAACTCAACTACTACCAGATAAAAATGGAAATGTGGTGGTACCATCTATGGGAAACCGAAGAAGAGCGGATCGAAATCCGTGAAGCCCTGCGCAAAAGGCGTGAAAGTGGCGGCTGTTCTATGTGGCGAAATTACCTGAAAGGCCATCCTGAAGCGGCAAAGTATGCCTGGGAAAAAGAATTTGTAAAAGGAATAAAGAATGAGTGATTATGGGACTGTATTTTCAAAAACACTCTATATTGATAAAAAAGACTGGTTTATAAGTGATTAATCCGCTGGATGAGGTTATCAATAAGTTCAAATATAGTACAAATGCGCACATTCCCTATGGATATGAACCAGTGAAGAATAAGCGAAAACCGACTAGCTGCTGCCTGCTATGCAGAAAAACCATTGCAGAAATTGGAGGTAAACGCATTGCTACTCAAAAGACACTGGGTACCTATCTATCTAATATGTTTAGAGCCGGTGGAGATCCAGCCTTTCCTGAGTTTAGTATAAAACTTAACGAATCTACCTTCATTGTTCTTTATGGCATTAAAGACATATGGACTAAAAACATAATAACAAAGGTGAAAGAAGCTTATCTCAATAATGAACACCCCTGGTTTTGTCAAAAGTGTGCAGGTAAAGTTTGTCAAATTTGTGGTCAAATATTAAACCACCCTGTAGGTTCAAATGTGATTTATGAAAATGGAAGTATGTCCCACGTCCCAGCTTTGGGTTATAACCCAGGTTGTGTTTATTATAAGTGTTCTAACTTTAGAGGAAGGAAATCAAAATGAATTCAATTAGATTAATTGTTTTTTCTATTTTGTTAATTGTGATCGCTGGGTGTGATATTTATGGGGATGATTCAGAAAAAGAAGAAAAAACCATTGTGTTTACCATCGAACCACGCCTGAATATGGATGATAATGGTTTTTACCATCTTACACTTAACCAAGGAGGGTGGCAAACGCTGCACCGGGTTAGTGGTCATGCAACATATCAAGACGGTACACCTGCGGAATTTGTATGGGTAGAATGGGAGTCTAATCTTTATTGGTATCTCGGTGATACCTTAGGCTATATTGTAAATCAATACCTGAATAATAGTGGAATTTATGTATCAGTGGATACTTCATATATCATCGGATTTAATGGAATGGAAGTTCCTACATCAAATACAATTAGTTATAGTAATGCTAGTGGTGAAGTCAATAATATGGTCGCACCTGTGAAGACAATGGTTGGAGATACATTAACGATTACCTGGTATTATTCTGATGGGTTTGACATACGCAATGGTGCCATTGAAATAGTATTGAACTAATAATATTTTTGGTTAGGAAAATTAACAAAAAAAGATGTCGCCGGGGAAATAGCAAAGCTTAGGATGATAGCATTTCCACCAGAAAAAATTATTGGATCTAGATATGAATCAAAAAGATTTAGTAATTTTAAAAATATGTAGAATATATATGTAGATTATAAATAATTAAGTAATTTAATTATAAATAATTAAGTAATTTAATGAGATTGACCATATCTAAAAGTACAGCATTACAAGATCTTCCTATATCGCTAGAGGGGTAGATAGACTGAATTATCCACTTGCTTCGGCAAGTGAATAATTATGGGTGCAAGGCCCATCCCCTCTTCAAATATGTAAACAAGACTTTTAAGATAGTTCTTAATGCTTTCAGGGCAACAGGGGTAACAATAGAATTGCAGCATACCGCAATTCCTTTCATGATCTGTTAATTTGGATTTGAAATCATTCATGATTTTTTCTTCTTTTTTTTAAAAAATCAAAATCACAATTAGATAATAGATAGATTATTTTAAATAGTTCTAAGTCTATTTTCATTTGTTGGTATCTTTATTTTCTGACCATGCTTTTGCCATCTTGGCCATTGTTTTTTGTCGCTCTGGGGATAATTTTTTAATTCTCTTTTCGACAGCTTTTCTATTTTGTTCCATAGACTTGTCGATATCATCTAGCTCTTTTGCTATAGCTTTATCTAGGGTTGCAACCTTTGCTTTTAATTGAACTAATTCAGAATCTGTTTCTAGAGCTTTTATGTTTTTAGCTCTATTATTCTTTTTTATTAAATCAAAAGTTGAATTAATAAATTTCTTTAAAAAACCCATAATAATTCCTTTAACATTATTATCAGATACTAAAATATAGTTATTGTTTCTGTAAGTAAACGAATACATTTTTATTACGATCTTGATAGTGAATGGGAATCGAAGAAAAAATAACATTTGTGATTCATGGGAATTAATCTTACTATTTGACCAACTAATAGGAGAAATAAATTATGGCAGATCTAAGCGTAAATGGAAGAAAAAAAGTATCAACTTTAGCAAGAGAGTTTAAACAAGAGTATGGTTTAACACTTGATGTTAAAGAAGGTAAAGGTAACAGGAGTGCCGATACGCGTAAGACTCTTGCTGAAATCAGAGGCCCCAAAGCACCTAGTGGGAAGTCATTTTCAATCAGGGCGAATATGAATGTTGGAAACCTAGAAAAGAAATTTTTAGGAATGGGTATTAAGGTAAACATCAAAAAAGCTAGAGGTGGTTTTATTGATAATAATGTAACCTTGGGAAGTGTTCGCAAAGAAAAGGACTAATATATTTTCCTATAATCATGAAAGAAGGGTTATAATTATAGCCCTTCTTTCGAAAAAAGTCCAGTGGGTCCCTTTTGTGGAGGTTTTTTGTTTATAGACATTTAGGGAAGGTGGGATGTAAAATCGCTTATATGACACCGGTTCCTACCACTAGTAATTATCAATGGCTGATGAGTATATGCAGACTAGGAAAATGGTACTATTTAAATTGGGCGAAGTCTTGACATTTTGTCACGGCCTCACGCCACGATAAACCACATACGATTATTACTTTTCTTTATCACCAATCAATTTATACGCAATTGCGCCTAGCACTGCACCTACAATCGGTGCAATCCAGAATAGCCATAGTTGTGATGTCGCCCAATCACCCACAAACACTGCTACACCAGTACTACGTGCCGGATTTACAGAAGTATTAGTCACAGGGATGCTTATCAAGTGAATAAGCGTTAGACATAAACCAATCGCAATAGGGGCAAAACCTGCTGGTGCACGTTTATCTGTTGCCCCTAAAATAACAATGAGGAACATCATGGTCATGACGACTTCAGTTACCAGTGCAGCAGCCAGAGAATATTTACCTGGTGAATGCTCACCAAAACCATTAGCAGCAAAACCTGAAGCAACAACATCAAAACCAACTTGACCTGATGCAATTACATACAGCACACCACCAGCAATAATGCCACCGACAACTTGGGCGATGATATAAGGTAGTAATTCACTCGCAGGGAAACGACCGCCAGCGTATAGACCAATCGATACTGCTGGATTTAAATGACAACCAGAAATATGACCGATCGCATAAGCCATTGTCAACACAGTTAAACCAAATGCCAAGGACACACCAAGAAGACCAATACCAACTTCGGGAAATCCTGCTGCAAGAACAGCACTACCACAACCACCTAACACTAACCAAAATGTACCAAAACATTCTGCAATATATTTATTCATTATACGGGTTCCTTTCATTATTTATCACGATAATCCATAATGCAACTGAGCCAAATACAAATAATAGTATGTAAGCAAGTAATGCAAGTAATGATTTTTCATATACTCCAAATTAACTATCTAACATAAAACATAAGGAATGAAAAAAAACTTGTTAAAACAAAATCTGACGAATTGTTTTGTTTATAGACATTTATGGCTTTTATAATGTAATATTATGTAGCTGAACAGTTCTTATCAGCTTCCATAGTACCAGAAGTGCCAACCGGTTATCCTACAAATAAAAAGGAGTATCAAATGGGGCAATGTATAAACATATAATAGAAATTGAATCTATATAGTATTATTCGATATTGTATTGTACAATTCTTGTGTTTTCGCCAAAATGAGTATCAATGGTATTTATTTACAATAAAAGTATGTACTTAAAGCATATCCCCCTGTTACTTATTTACTGTTTATCGCATGTTTTTTGTGGTGAACAGTCAAATGTAATTCAGGAAATAAATGACAATATCAAACACGCTGATACTTACTATTGGCTTTCCAGGGCTAGAAGTAGCCCGGTAACAGATATTGATAAAAATATCCTTTATCTGACTAAAGCAAAGAATGCACTAGATAAAATTGAGTTAACTGAAGAAACAAAAACACTACGCCTTAAAGTTACTAGCGGGCTGGATGAGTGTAAAATTCAAAGAGATGAAGCTTTAGAAGAATTGCGCAATTATACCCCTTTGTTTTCCTTATTAACTGGTACAGAAGATATTATCGAATATTTCGATAATCCGTTTGAGGTTGCTATAGAAAAAAGTATTAACGGTGTCATTGAAGGCAAAGCATTTTTTGCAAGATATGCCTTTTTATTATTTGTAATTGTGGTAACTGAACCTTCTGATGACTCGGATTTAATTATAGAAATAGCTCACCATTATATTAATAATAATACGGCCTTTTACGCACTTACAACGCATGAATTAGCAGGTATAATGAATGAAGATGAGATGGCTTTGTTGCACAAAATTGACGAGCATCCTGATATCCTGAATAGAATAAACCAAGCAGTCGCAAGTAAAGGTATTGGAATTTTTGAAGTTGTATTTAATGATCAGATAGATAATCTTTATTATGCTTCTTCCTATTACAAGTTCTGGAATCCTGATAAAGGGAAATTTGATAATCAAATGGGGTCCTATGAGTTTGTAGAAACGCCAAACAGGGGCGGGTTTTTCCTTATTTTATTTTTGTTGCTTGGATTTCCAATAACATTTATTTATAACAGACTCAACCCCGGGAGCGAAGGGACCTTCGCTCCACTCTGGCTTTCCTCTGCAGCTGCTGGTTTTGCCATTGTCTCGGCAGTGTTTATATTTAAAGGAATTTCTGCGCTGAATATCAATGGCAGTCAATTTATCTGGTCCTTAAATGGGATTGGCTGGCTGATTATATTCACACTTATTATCAGTCTTTTACCATTGCTCATAGTGTACCTCAGTGCATCGAGAATTGATAAGATTAGTTCAATCCTTAATAATCCGGAAACAGTTTCTGCGCTGACTTTTGGGACTTTTTTAGGGAGCTTCATGTTTTTAGCTAATATTGCTACTGTGCGGCTTGGAATTCAAAATTCACTGGGTATTTTTATCCTATCCATAATTTGTACTGGTATAGCGGCGTTCTTTTTTGGCAGGGCATATTCAAAAAATGCTATCAC
>Ga0066848_10000428_pt1 | contig 15243 bp, 15 predicted proteins | sample ETNtaG_23_FD_65491 | JGI IMG/M metagenome (GOLD analysis project Ga0066848, IMG submission 65491) | Marine microbial and viral communities from oxygen minimum zone, Eastern Pacific Ocean - ETNP201310SV72 | ecosystem: Environmental > Aquatic > Marine > Oceanic | place: Pacific Ocean: Eastern... | reverse complement strand
TGACCACAATAAATATTCCGGCGCACCGACATGTTCAGATCTTCCAGATGCTTCATCACCGGATTGGTTTCCGGGTTGTCGGTGTCAAAATTCTCATCGACCACTATAAGATCAAAAAGACGATACCACATCATTTTTAGAGCATCACGGACGTTTTGGGCGTTCAAAATATGGTACGCCATCGATTACTCCAGGTTAAAACGGTATGCTCTTTTTGAGTTATAATGAAGTCGTTTCAGATTTTTTCAGCAATTTTACTTTCGAATCTTCTTCATCCATCGCCTTCATGTCTTCTTTTCCAATTTCTAAAAGCTTGGTATGGGTTTCGATGATCGAACGGATTTGAACTTCTATCTGTATGCGCTGACGTTTCAACTCCGCAATATCCTCGTGGAGCTGAGCCAGACGGTTTTGGGTCCGAGTTAACATTTTTTCAGCCACCACCTCCGCATCTGCAACCACGAGGTCAGCGCTTTTTCTGGCATTTTCCCTCATCTGTTCCAACGCTTTTTGAGAATTCGACATGGCCTGCTCAAAAGCCTTCTCCCGTTCTTGCGATCTTTGGGTCTCAATTTTCAGTTTTTTGATCTCTTCATGGAGACCGGCATTTTCCTGAAGAAGAGATCTAAAGGAAACAGCTAACTGCTCAAGAAAATTGTCAACCTCCAGAATGTCGAAGCCTCTGAATTTAATTCTGAATTGCTTTTGCTGGATATCAAGTGGTGTTATTTTCATGATGCCTTTCCTCCTGAATCAAACGGTCAAAGCAATGTTGATGACAATCTGAAAAGACTGCTGACAATAAAGGTTCGCAAAAAAATGACACAAAGAAAAACGATAATCGGAGAAAGATCGATGCCACTGAATCCAACGGGGAGTTTAGTCCGTATGGGATACAGAACCGGCTCGGTTATATTATGGATGAAGCGGACGATCGGGTTAAAAGGGTCGGGATTCACCCAGGAGAGCAGTGCACGAGCAATCACGACCCACATGAATATGAGAAGAACAAAATCAAGAACTTTTGCGACAGCCATCAACATATAACCCATAATAAACATACTTCTGAAAGTCCTTTTATTCTTTTAATCGTTTCGCGGTGAGATTTTTAGGTCTTATGCCGTTTCGTGTCGTCTCTTTGCACCTCTTCGGGCAAGAATTAAATATAATCATATGCAAAGTCAAGATAATTCGTGCAAAACCGTTGACATACTAAATTTATAGACAGTAAGAATACAAATCGGCATTTGTGTTACCATTCGCACCCTAATCCACCGTGATGTCACACCCGGCATAGGGAGATGGGGAGTTTTCGTGAGTATAGGGTGCGCAACCTGAGTAGCCATCTGCGGGTGGGTTACCTATCAAATGAGGATCATTCTTGAACCATGGAAAATTTCATCGATTTAGACATCGATTCTGCTTATTTAAAACAAATCATCCGGAATACAACCCACCGAAAAGCCCCTGGTGACGTTTCGTATCAACTAACTAGTGTTTTTCTTCTCCTCTTTTTTAGAAAAAAGACCTGTCTGCTTGCCATTCAAAAATCCGACAATGAGGGATATCCATGGCGAAACCAGGTGGCTCTCCCCGGAGGGCATGTTGACAAAGCCGATGCCAGCCCAATGGATGCCGCCTATCGAGAACTTGAAGAAGAAGTGAATATTCCAAGGAATCAGATTGATTTTATCGGTTCCATGGGACATTTTCAAACCATCAACAATAAAGACATAGAGGTCTTTGTGGGAATATGGAATGGTAAGGGACCGCTGGTGTTTGATTCGGAAGAAATCCAAAGAGTCTTCGGAATTCCGTTTAAAAAACTTGTCCGCACCCATAAAGAGGATAACTTTCATGGTCATCTGCCGGATACACCGACCCTTTTATATCCGCATGAGGATGTCGTTATTTGGGGAGCCACGGCCAGAATCCTGCACTACTTCATCGAACTGCTCTATCCGGCCCTTGATATTTGACTCAAGTTTCACACCTCCAATCAAGAGAAGCGTCGCATTAGGCATAGGCCGAACAGACACCGCTTTCAAAACGGTCACTACGAACGCCAAGCTGGGCAAAAAGGGCCATTTATTGATGGACACTATATCGGAAACCGTTTAATCAGCCGAATCATCGTAGAAACGATCACCCAGCCGCTCAGCAGAAGAAGCAGGATCGGCACCCAAATAAAGCCATTATATTCAACAATCTCACTTGAAACAGATAGACCCACAATCCCAAATAAAAAGACAAGCACCATAAATAGGGCCAAAAGGAGACAGGCGGTTTTGGAGTCATACCAAGGAAAGATAATTTTTCTAAATATTGGCTTTTCATCAAGTCGCATCATGAAACCGTATGCATAGCGGACGTTTTTTAATAGTAGAAATACATTGAATTTTATCGATTTATCCAAATAAAAGCAAGGGAAGAAAGCTGTAATTCCCCATTGTTTTATTTTATTCCCCAACATATAGATATTTTTTCTTGACAGACAACAAGATATTGATATACAGATATCTCTTTACTATGATGATACATCTTTGGATTGAGGCGTCATGCAACCCTGAATGGACGGAATATTCACTCTGTTTCGACAAGTTGCATGGCATTTTCCTGCATAAAGGAATTCTGCCAATTTTATAATCCATTTGCAATTTTGGTCAGGTGGGCCAAATATAGACAGGGGGCATCCGTGTTTGAAGATATCAAAAAGCGAGACGGTAAAGTTGTTGCTTTCAACTCGCAAAAAATCACAGAGGCAATCACAAAAGCCGGAAAGGCAACCGAAGAATTCGGAGAAAAGGAGGCTAAAAAACTAACCCTCATGGTTCTCACCCTGGCCCATGAAATGCATCTCGATCCTCTTCCTGAAGTGGAAGAATTCCAAGATATTGTGGAAAGGGTACTTCTCAATTCCCCATATTTCAAGACCGCGAAGGCGTACATTTTATACCGGGAACAGCATGCTCAAATCAGACGTATAACGACCAAAGCCAACGTTGACCTTGTCGAGCATTATATCCAGAAGCTGGATTGGAAAATCAAGGAAAACAGTAATATGTGCTATTCCCTCCAGGGACTCAACAATTACATCTCCTCGGATATCACCGCAGAATACTGGCTGAACAGTATATATCCCAGCGAAATCAGAGACGCTCACACGAAGGGCGATTTCCACATCCATGATCTCAGCCTCCTTTCCGTCTACTGTGTGGGCTGGGATCTGAAAGACCTTCTTTTGAAAGGATTTAAAGGCGTAGAGGGAAAAGTGGAGAGTGCCCCTCCCAAGCATCTTCGATCAGCCCTGGGTCAAATCGTCAATTTTTTCTATACACTGCAGGGTGAGGCTGCGGGCGCCCAGGCGATTTCCAATTTTGACACGCTTCTCGCCCCCTTTGTACGTTTTGATAAACTCGATTACACAGATGTCAAACAAGCGATACAAGAATTCGTTTTTAACATAAATATACCCACACGGGTAGGTTTTCAGACCCCATTTACCAATATCACCCTCGATCTTTGTGTTCCATCTATACTGAAAGATCACCCAGTGATCATCGGTGGCAAGGCATGTCATGAGACATACGCTGATCTCCAGCCGGAAATGAATATGATAAACACCGCCTTTGCCGAGGTAATGATGGAAGGTGATGCCAAAGGAAGGGTCTTTACGTTTCCCATACCGACCTATAACATAACAACCGACTTTGACTGGGAAAACCCGAATTTTGAGGCGATTTGGAAGATGACCGGAAAATACGGCATTCCCTATTTTTCCAATTTTGTAAATTCGGATATGTCTCCGGAGGATGCAAGATCGATGTGTTGCCGTCTTCGCCTAGACAACCGGGAACTGCTAAAACGAGGGGGAGGCCTTTTTGGAGCAAATCCGCTGACCGGATCGATTGGCGTTGTAACCATTAACCTGCCGCGGATCGCATACCTGGCTCAAAATAATGAAGATTTTTTCAACAGCATCAAAGAAAAAGTCGTTTTGGCGGTAAAGAGTCTCTCCATTAAACGAAAGGTTCTCGAACAATTTACCGAACGAAACCTATATCCCTACTCTAAATTTTATTTGCAGGAGGTCAAACAGCTTGCGGGTGATTATTGGAAGAACCACTTTTCCACCATCGGCATCATCGGCATGAATGAAGCATGCTTAAACTTCTTGGGTGAAGATATTGCTACAGAAACCGGACAGAAGTTTTCTCTTGAGGTGATGGATTTTATTCGTGGCATTATATCAGAAATTCAGCAGGAAACCGGAGATATTTTCAATCTGGAGGCAACGCCGGCAGAAGGAACATCTTATCGACTATCGATGATCGATAAAAAACAGTTCCCTGATATTATCTGCGCAAATGAAGATGATTATCAACACGGAGCTGCCCCGTATTACACGAACTCCACACATCTTCCGGTCAATTATACCGACGATGTATTTGAAACGTTGATGCTCCAAGACACGCTGCAGACAAAGTACACCGGTGGAACCGTCCTTCATGTGTTTCTTGGGGAACAGGTCAATGATCTCGAGGCGATTAAAGGCCTCATTCAAAAGATCGCCATGAATTTTCACCTCCCTTATTTCACACTTACACCGACGTTCAGTGTTTGCCCATCCCACGGTTACATCAAGGGAGAACAGAAAAAGTGTTACACCTGTAGCCAGGAGACTGAAGTTTATTCAGGCGTTATCGAGGACCGCAAACCGATCAGAAAAGGGAATGGCAGAAAGAAAACTGAATTCGGCGCGGAAAAAACCTTCCAAGTGGCATAACTTTTTTTCTATTTCAAAGTGCAGGACGTTTTACTCTTTTTTGCGCTATGGTTATCGGGGGATTACAGAAAAATTCATTGATAGATTTTCCAGGAAAGGTGAGTTGTGTCCTCTTTTTTTCAGGGTGCAATTTTGACTGTCCCTATTGTCATAATCCGGAACTGTCAAAAGGAGAACCGCAAAACAAAAGCTTTTTGAGCGAAGAGCATATTTTCAGTTTCCTTGCAAGCCGGAGGGGTTTGTTAGACGGGGTGGTTCTTTCAGGTGGAGAACCGACCATCCAGGACGATCTTCTCTCTATTTGCGAAAAGGTCAAACAGCTCGGTTATTCAGTAAAAGTCGATACAAACGGCAGCCGGCCCGAAGTTATCCGGCGTCTCTTGAAAGAGGGCTTTGTGGATTATATTGCCATGGACATCAAAACAGATCCGTTTGATTATTCCCCGGTGATCAAAAACGAGATCGAACCGGACGACATTTTTTCGAGCATCCGGATCATTATGGCATCAGCAATAAATTACGAGTTCAGGACAACCTGCATAAGACCGTTTGTAAACGAAAGCGTGGTTGAGCGCATTTCCCAATACATAAAAGGTTCAATGCTATATGCTTTGCAAAGATTTCATCCCGCAGTGATGCTCCACCATGAATTTTTTCAGAACAATGAAATCGGATATAACGACCAAAAACTCAATTATTTAAAATCGATTGCAGAACCTTGGGTCGATAAGTGTATTATCCGTTAGATCTTTTAAAAATGACCCAAATTTCACACCCCAAATCCACGGGGACATCGCAGTTCTCCCAGCACCTGTTCCACTCAAAATCCTTGCTTAAGAATTCATCGCGCGGTATTAAAATTTAAATAACAAAATTACCGGCCCTTCTCTTTTTGTCAGCAAACCAAAACCCTATCCATTATGGAACCGATATACATTCGCATTCGCAAATGTGCCCATGAGATCGCTTCGCGTTTTTCAGCCCCCAGCTTTTACCACGACCTTTTCTGGGCCAATCAAATATCCAGGCAATTTTTTGACACAGATTCGATAATTTCCGAATTGAGGGTATTTGTTTCAGAGCATTTGGAGGACGACTTCGGTCATGGCTTAGAGCATGCGATAAAAGTCTCCCTAGATGCTGGAACTATCGTGATCGTCGAAAGCAAAAATGCCGGCTATTCCAGAGATTTTACAGAACGAGAACTACTCAAAGTCCAGTCTGCCGGCCTCCTTCACGACATCAAACGTAAACAAAAAAATCATGCTCTAAAAGGGGCGGATTATGCAGAACAGGTTCTGAAAGGCTACCGCTTCTTACCCGAAGAGGTGGCGATGATCTGTCAGGCCATCCGCAACCATGAAGCGTTTAAATACAATGAAGGATCGGATTTAAAAGAGGATTCGCTTGTTTCAAACTGCCTTTATGACGGCGATAAATTTCGTTGGGGGCCTGACAATTTTACAGATACCATCTGGGACATGGTATCATTTTTCAAAACTCCGATCTCCAAATTTATCGCCCACTACCCCCAGGGGATGGAGGGGCTGGTCAAAATCAAACAGACATTCCGAACCAATACGGGGAAAAAATATGGCCCCCAGTTTATTGATACAGGGATTTCTATCGGAAAGGAGCTGTTTCAGGTGATCAATACCAAGTTTCGTCCCTATTTGTAATCCCTGTTCATCGACTGAAAGCTCGGTTCAAAGATCAACTTCAAATTTTTGCTCGGTCACACGCTTTCCCCATTGACTCCCCGCCTGTTTCGCCACAAGACGGAAATGATATTTTTCATAGAGATGTCGCGCAGCGTCAAGGCCTGAGAATGTCCAAAGCTAGATGCGATCAAATTTCGCTTTTCTGCAAAAATCGATCGCTTGTCCCAAGAGCCGGTTACCGGTACCGAAGTTTTGACACTCCGGCGCCAGAATAAACCACCGCAGATGAGCTTTTCCCGCGTCTGCATGGATCCCGTCAATGGCTATGGCACCGACAATCTGTTTGTTTGCAACTGCGGTCCATAGGCCATCTCGGTTCTCCTCGAATCGGCCTAAAAACTCTACCAGCTCAGATGCAACCTTAGATTCAAAAAAGAGACCGAACTCCCAATGTTGATGATAGTATCTGGCATGTAATTAGGTAATTCGGCCGATTGCGCCCGGACTATAGCCGTACCGGATGACCGGTTCTTCAACTTTTTTTTGTTTCACGCCAATCCTATATCCTCTGCGATCTCTCGCATACCCATAATGGTACCGGTTATCAGATCCTGCAACTCCATATCCAGCATCTGAACGCCTTTTTCGATGATCGATCTATTCACACCTGCTGCGAATCTTTTGTCTTTCCACTTCTTTTTTACAGATTTGGCCTTTAAATCCATGACACTTTTTGAGGGTCGAACCAAGGCGGTTGTCACCACCAGGCCAGTGAGCTCGTCCACAGCATAAAGTATTTTCTCCAGGTCGGTCTCCGGTTGTACATCGATGCAAATCCCCCATCCGTGGCTTATGGCAGCCCGGATATAGTCCTCAGGCCAGTTCTGCTCCCAGAGTACTTCCTTGGTTTTTTTACAATGTCTCTCCGGAAACTGCTCATAATCAAGATCGTGGATCAGTCCAATAATCCCCCATTTTTCTTCATCTTCCCCACGTGTTCTGGCAAAATAGCGCATGACGCCTTCCACTGCCAGAGCGTGTTTGATGAGACTCTCATTCTGGTTGTATTTTAAAAGAAGATCAAAGGCCTCTTTCCGCGTCGGTGTTTTTGAAGTCATTATGTTGCCTCCTGAATCTTTTTATGTCGATCGGCCATTTGAAGAATCCTGCATGCAAATGCCATCTGCCTCTCATCTCATTTTTTTAGCATGTTTGGCAGCGGAAAGCCCGGCGATACAACCTTCCCCAACCGCCTTGGCCACCTGCCATGGTGGCCCACAGATATCACCTGCCGCATAGATGCCCGCCACATTGGTCTGTTGCTGTTTGTCCGTCACAATAAATTGAAATTTTTCATCATCCAAGGCAACGCCAATGCTACTCGCCAGTTCAACCGCACCCTTTGCGCCGGTTTCTATGAATACACCATTGACGTTTAAAGTTTCATCGTTGTCCATCACCACGCCTTCTACCGAATCACGACCGATAATTTCTTTGACCTTACGTCCCAAATGGACCTGAACAGCCGACTCTTTAACCTGATGCTCAAGGTGGTTTGAAACTTGAAGTCGATCTGAAACAAGGTGGACGTTTTTGGTATAAAATAGAAGCGTTAGCGCACCTGAAACAGCTGCCGATTCATTTCCGACAATAGCAACCGTTTCATTCTTGTAGAAGTTCGCATCACAGTCCACACAGTAACTCACCCCTTTTCCAAAAAATTCCTTCTCTCCTGGGACGCCCAAACGGTTGCGCGTCACCCCCATTGCAAGGATAAGGGTTCGAGCTTTGATCGTCTGGTCGCTTTCGGTCAGAAAATTGAAAAGGTCGCCTTCGTATGCAGTTTTGATAACATCTTCATGGAGAAAATCAGCGCCTAAATTCGATGCCTGCTCCATACCTTGCAAAAGAAGCGATTCTCCCGATGTTGCACCCAAACAACAGTAATTTTCGACGTGGGCTCTATACAAGCTCGATTTGTGCTTCCTCCCCATCACCAGGACGCGGACCTTGGCGCGTGCAGCGTGAATGGCTGCCTGGAGCCCTGCCGGACCGGTACCGAAAATAACCACATCATATAATGTCTGACCTTCCATATTACCCTATCCATTGGTAATGTTAAGAAGTTGTGATGCTGTTTTATCCAGGCTTATCTACCACAAAGCAATGAAAACCACAATGGGCATGAAATGCGCAAAGCATACACTCGGGCAGGAGTGGTGACCGGTGGGTTTCTGCTTTCCCAAAGCCAGGGGCTAAAAATACTGGCTTGGAATCTATTTTACAAACAAAACAGAGAAGTGTATAATGTTAAATCAGATAAAAAGAGATTCAATTTTATAGTTATTTTTCATGCAGACCCAGAAAATTTTTTGGCTGAGATTACCAAACTGTTTTCTTCAAATCACCAATTAAAGAGAGCTGATTATGAATATGATTTCGCGCATGATCGATCTTCTTGAAACTTCCCGGACATTCTGCCTGGCAACGGTTATTTCTTCGTCTGTTAAGGACATCATGCCGGGAAACAAAACCATTGTTTTGGGTGACGGTTCCGTCGAAGGTGGTACGGGAAACAATCGATTGGACGGGCTTATAAATAAATATGCGATTCAGGCTTTGAAAACACAGAAAAAACAGACAATCGATATTGTACAAGGCCTAAGTGTTTTTTTCGATATCGTTGCTCAAAAAGCTAAATTGGTCATTTGCGGAGCAGGACATATTGCCAAACCACTTGCCCAATTTGCCCGCAAAGTCGATTTTTCCGTTACCGTAATTGACGACCGTTCGAATTTCGCCGACCCATCCCGTTTTGAGGGGTGTGAGGTCATTACCGATGACTTTGTTGTGGCTCTTCAAAATGCGAATATTAATACATCTTCATTTGTGGTCATCATTACCCGGGGACATGAATATGATACGGAATGTCTATCGGAAATTCTTCCCCGGAAAACAGCCTATGTCGGGCTTATCGGCAGTCGCCGAAGGGTGGGTTTTGTTCTTGAAATGCTTTCCAATCAGGGAATTCCTTCTGATCGGCTTAAGGATGTTTTTACCCCGATTGGACTACCGATTGGAGCGGAATCGCCTGATGAAATCGCGCTTTCAATTACAGCTGAACTTGTCTGTGTTCGTCGAAAAACCAGTGTGCAGGCAAAAAAACTAAGGAGTGTCATCGGCATATAGGGAGAAACTGATGAACGATGGGGAAATATTTAATCAACTCGTAGATCTTCAACAAAATGGTATCGCTTCATGTCTTGCCACCATTATCCGCACCGCCGGATCCACCCCGCGGGAGATTGGTGCAAAGATGCTTATCTGTCTTGATGGGACAACCTATGGCTCAATCGGCGGGGGGTGTGGGGAAAGACAGCTTCAAAGTGCGGCCATTCGCTGCCTTCTCAAGGATAAAAAACCGGAAATTCTCGACATTGATTTGACGGTTGACCTGAATGTAAAGGGCGGAGATGTCTGTGGTGGCAATCTCTCGGTTTTTGTTGAGCCGTTTTTCTAAGGTACATATTGTAGGCCATAGGCAATCTCGTCCGAATCGCCGGTCGTAAAGGCGATCCCTGTTTTCTTTACCCAAAGAGTTTTATTCAAGTTCAATCACAGTTATTGTTATTAAATCAAGTAGTTAAGTAAAATTTTAATTCTCGGTTTGTTTATACAATTCTCAATACCCAACAAACTTATATTAAATCAGAAAATATATTATTGATTATCTTGTTCAGGTTGCCTCTTTTTTGTTCCCCACACATTGGATGAAAAGTGACATAAAAAAAAGTGAAAAGAAATGATGCTTAATCTCTAAACATAAAAACCTATGCGCGTAAAGAAGGCGAAGAAACGAATTTTCCTTACATTATGAGAACTATTCAGAATTTGGAATGTGGGGAATATGTTAGCCATGCATTTTCAAACTTATTCCCGCATTTATAGGCCGTTTGATCTTTTGTTTTATAAATGATTTTGAGGAGTTAAGCCCTGAGTTACATCTGAAACTTTTTCTTTTCTTGAAATCTCTTTTTAAGCGCACGCTCTATCAGCCAAATCCTCTGTGGTTATTGAAACCGATAAAGGGTAACATTCTTTAAAGAAAAGCGAAGCGACCCCCCCTTGGGGGGTTTTGGGTGTTTCGGGACTGCAAAAAAATCTCGAAAAATCACCCATGGCATTTTTTCTCGATAGGAATTTGGTCGAACGGTTTCTCCGACTAATATGACCACACATTTTAGCTATATGAGAGGTCAGGGAGTTTATCCCAAAACTTCATCTTTAATTTGCCAAGTTGAACGGTTTTCACGATATGCATCAAGCTGATGCATCTGGATGGTCAGTCCCATTGCAGCAAAACGATCTTCACCCGGTATTTGAATTTTGGCTGTCTGAAGCCGTTTGGGACTTGCTGTCGCATCGTTGCAATACAATATGTTATTACTCTCCAGTTGCCACACAACTCTGTTTTTCCGTGGTCTGTTTTCAAAAAGCGAATTCTTATCTTTAAATTAATTATTCAATGTTTCAATATGTTATGTTGTATTACCTTGAAACCCCTTTAATTTAATAAACCCCGTCACATCCGATCGACAGGGTTCATTTAAAAAGTTTTCTTTAACACGCAGGATGAGATTTAACAAGGCCTGGAGAGTGGAACTCTTCTGATAATGCTGTGGGGGGTGTAAAGGATCTCGAGGGTCAGGTCAGCTTGATTTTTCGGTTTGATCATATGGTCCAATTTCATGATTTTCGCCGGCTCGCCGATGTCATGGTCTTCGAGCTTAGAGTTTCTGGGAAAGATCAACTCTTCTTTTTCATGGTGCTCAAGCCCACGCGGATCAATTGTTTTTATCTCTTTTTTTCAATTCATTTTTTTCGCCTATTTCTATCCATCGGTTCATCTCTTTTTCTTCCACCAACATGTCCCGTACTTTTTCCATCCAAAGGTTTTGAAATTCAATTTTTTCGTCCTTATTTGCAGCCTCCCAAACCACCTTCTCCAGCAATTCTCCCAGCCTCGTGGCCTTCTCCCTGGCAAAAGGGATTTTATCGGGATGGTATGCAACGCAAACCGTTCGGTTGTTGTCCAATCTTTTAAAATCAAAGGAGAGTGTATTTGAATCGTTTTTTTTCAAACCAAATTTGAGTAGATCCTTCCGTTTGAATTTATGTCCCAACCCCCTGAATCCACTGGCTGGAGCGGCACCGGTCAACAGGGTAAGTACCTGGCCGATGACGCCATAGACCCCCTCATCAGGTTCCCCATGGATATCAATGGATATATCACCTCTTATGGGAATTTCGTCAGGATAAAGTTTTTTCAGGGCTTCTCGGCAGCACAAAAACGCCCCGGCTGTTGTCGGACAAGCATGGCCGGCCATCTTTATCACATCGATATAGGTATATTTCAAAACCGTGTCTTCTTTTTTAAAGGCACCAAGTGTCTCTGCGAATGGTTCATTTAATCGAATCGGGTCGACCTCGCTTAAGAAGTCCCTGAAAATGTCGTCATATTTTTGATCTAGATTATTGGCCATTGGTTTGTCCTTATTGTTTTAAACACGGCTTAATTAATTTTATTAAACCCACTCTTGTTGCAAAATATCTCCCTGAACACCGACAACGACACATTTGGTTGGCACTTTTCTCTCAGCTGATTGGGCCGCCTGCTGAACTAAATTCATTAACCCCATACAGCAGGGTACCTGCATGATCAGCACCGTTAGGGTATTAATCTTGGCATCATCGAACCAGGCCTTTATTTTTTCCTAATAAATATCCTGTTCCGCATCGAGCTTGGGGCAGGCAATGGCGATACTTTTCCCTTTCAAAAATTCACGGTGAAAATCACCCAGTGCATAGGCCACACAATCAGCCGTCAGAAGCACATCGGCGCCTTGATAGTAAGGAGCGGTGGGTGAAATAAGGTGCATTTGGATCGGCCACTGCCCCAGCTGCGATTTGATTTTTCCGACGTCCTGATCAGCATCATTACCATCTTGGTCTTTAAAACTCATCACCCGGGAACCCGGGCAGCCTTCAAATTGAGTAATTTTTTATTTCTCCTTTTGTTTAAATTTTTCCTCTAAATTAATGATAAAACGTTCATATTTTTCTGGTGAAAATCCAATCTCTTTATCAGCTTTTGTAAACTGGGAATAAAGTTTTCCTACCTGGATTGTGGAGAGATTGTTATCCATCCAGGGATACAAAATTTCATCTTCCTTTTTGATATGTTCGGTGAGAAGTTCTCGATAGGCCATCAGATTTTCCGAAATGGCGGTTGCATCCCCCTTGTCAAGCGCATCAAGTACGGCTTTTACATAACCCCTGGCGCGTGTGTGATCTTCGTACATCACTTTTATGATGTCTGAATTTTCATCAAAATATTTAAAAAGAATATCTTCCTCCTTGGCGTGGTGGAATTTGTCAGCGTAAGATCGTATTAAATCTACCCCGTCAAGAATGAGTTGGCGGCCTTCTTCGGTTTTTAAATCACAATAGTCGACGACTTGAGGAATCAATCCAATCCATCGTTTGATCAAAACATGTTCATCAACCAGTTTTTTAATCGGTGGAGCATATCTGAATTCTTTGGGTTTAACCTCGGTTCTTTTCTCAATTTCAGGTATCTTTATATCTTTACCCGGGTGTATCGCTTTAGCGATTCTGGCCATCAGCTCCTGCTCCTGGTCTTTGGTAAGACGATGAATCGTCACAATATCTTTAAGAAGACAGGTCCCAACACTGCACGGCCCACAACTAATTTCATAATCATTTAAAATGCCGTCGATCTCAGGAAATTCAGTGATAATTTCTTTGATACCCCTGTTTAAATATTCATTCATCTATTCTCTCCGCAGGCGTTAAATGTTTTAGAGCTCCGAAAACCATGGATTTGTCTGTTTGAATGTAATAATAACGTATTATCCATTGATTTCATTGATTTAAGTCAAAAGATGATTTTTTTTATTTTTGGAAATATCCGACTCTCCCCACCTTTTAATTCCTTTTGATAAAATGCCACGTGTTCATCTTCAAGATCCATCCATGATTAAAAAAGACCGATTACCAGATTTTCATCCGCACAGGCAGGCCCATAAAATTCCATTGACACATATTCTCAATTTTTTTTTTTGCATCTTGACATCTATTTATAATCCATATATTTAGGCAACTTACACGCTCTTATTCGTACAAAATTATGGAAAAATTGGCTCTATTAATCGTCAAACAAAGAAAAGGGGCTCTTTACCTGACAGAACAGATTTAATTAGGAGGCGCTATGGCATTAACAAAGAGTTATATTGTTGCAAGGGTACACGAACTCGGATTTACCAAAAAAAAATCCGTCGAAACCATCGAATCCCTTCTTGAAATCATCAAAACCACATTAGAAAAAGGTGAAGATGTCTTGATATCGGGATTTGGAAAATTCTGTGTGAAGAACAAAATGGAACGAAGGGGTCGGAACCCGTCAACAGGCTCTGATTTGGTGCTACGGAAAAGAAAGGTTGTGACATTTAAATGTTCCGGAAAATTAAGAGATAAAATAAACGGCCGGAAGTACCAGAAGTAATTGAACCCAGCCCACTAACGATCCTTGGGAGCGAGCCGCCTAAATTGATAGGGCTTTAATTTAACTCCTATTCAACACAGAGGAAGGATATTTCCACCAAAATAAACCGGTTAACTTTTTACTTTCCTCACCATACGAATTTTTCCAAACTCATCTGATTTCTAATTCCAACCATGCTAATATACTTTCTTTGGGGGGGAGTCGTATTCGTCACTTTTGGCAATGTTTGGGTTCTGTCTTCTCTTTTTGAAAATTTTACTTTGTATTTTATTAATTTGGATTTAGATATCTCTTCCAATGGCTCCATTGTACATTTTCCCCGCATGTAGTTTATCTCAAATATCTTTTCCAACAATAATGCTAACACATGGACTCTTACTCTAGCTGCTAACCATTGCCTGATTGGTCTTTAATCCTCTGAAAAACATTTCCACCTCAGCATGTCGTGGTTCGAAAACCATCAGCGTGAAGCATATCTCTGATACCCGGGATATGGGGTGCGCCCACAAAGGCAAGGGTGTTTCCCTTTTCCAAATAAGCCACCATGCGTTCATACAAAATGGTGTCCCGCCGGTCGATGACAGATGAATCGCGGCTTAGAAAGCCAACTCTGGAAGATTTGAGTCTTTTCAGATCTCCATCCAAATAACATGCTGCGTATTCCTGTGCATATTCACCCCAGCGATCAATCCAACCAAGAAAATCAATAATTTTCTTGTGAGAAATGCGCTCCAGGACATCTATCTGTTCTTCAATCGTTTCGAGAAAAATAACTTTTTAGCCATACGGCCGGCAACCCCATACGCCTCCATATCGACCGAATATTTCCAACTATTTTTTTCTAAAAACCGGTCCATAGTGTAAAAAAAGCCAGCCAAGACTTCATCCCGGAAACGATGGCGTATGGGGTGTTTGCGCTTAAATGGTGCTCGTTAAAAAAAAAACAAAAGTCTGTTTTAGCGGAAAGAAATCAGAGCATGGGTGATTCTGTTGATGGTATGTGGATCCAATTCTTCAAAAAGATGGGGGGCATTTTCTTCATGAAATCATGCTTGAACCACTTTATTCATATTTTTCCTGTCCAAGGGGCCTTCGAACAGCACATGTTCCACACCTTTGATATACTGTTTAAGAGAGGCCTTGAAGCTATAGGGGGGAAAATGGGCCGTACCGACAAGGTGTGATGTTTGTTTATTTTTCTCCACTGTCCA
>Ga0066848_10000327_pt1 | contig 17063 bp, 12 predicted proteins | sample ETNtaG_23_FD_65491 | JGI IMG/M metagenome (GOLD analysis project Ga0066848, IMG submission 65491) | Marine microbial and viral communities from oxygen minimum zone, Eastern Pacific Ocean - ETNP201310SV72 | ecosystem: Environmental > Aquatic > Marine > Oceanic | place: Pacific Ocean: Eastern... | reverse complement strand
ATCAAAAATGATAAATAGCATTGCAACTAAATAAAATCTAACATCAAATTCCATTCTTGAATCACCAAATGCTTCAAAACCACATTCATAAGCTGAAAGTTTCTCTGGATCGGGATTTTTTGGTGAAAACAAAAAGTTCAAAACTACAAAACCCACACTCAAAGCTAAGGCAATAAAAAGAAAAATTATAATAGACAAATAATCTTTTAAAAAATCGGTTAACATATTATTTATTCAACCTATTTATACACCATTTTTTTTACACATACAGGTGCGAGATTGTCCCTAATTATATTGTTGATAACTATAAATATAAGGAAAGTGGCGGGAGTGAAGGGACTCGAACCCTCGACCTCTTGCGTGACAGGCAAGCGTTCTAACCAACTGAACTACACTCCCACATGGTGGGCGGTAAAGGACTCGAACCTATGACCCTCTCGGTGTAAACGAGATGCTCTACCAACTGAGCTAACCGCCCAAAAATTCTCATATTTATTACAACAAAATATGATGAAAGTAAAAATCAGTTTTGCTTAAAATCATTAGTATTTATGTTAAAATTAATCAAAAAAAATGAAATATAATTTAAATACTAATAAAAATATAAAATTTTTTTACTTTATTTGTTTGTCAATACTTTCTATTTCTATCAATCAATACTATGGATACATAGGAGTGTTTCCGATTGATAGTTTTTTATTTTTTGATTCGGGATATAGAACATTAAATGGATTTTTTCCTTTCAAAGATTATTGGACTCCAACAGGTCCCTTGTTAGATATAATTCAAGCTTTTTTTTTTAAAATATTTGGAATTTCTTGGTTTAGTTATGTTTTACATGCTTCGATTTTTAATTTTCTAATTGTAGTTGCTACCTTTAATACTTTAATTAAATTTAATCTAAACACACATTATTGTTTTTTTTACGCATTATTAACTTCGATAACAGCTTATCCAATTTCTGGAACTCCATTTATAGATCATCATTCTAGTATCCTTTCATTGCTCGCCCTCTTCAGTTTTATTCTATCATTAAAAACAAAATCAAATTTTTACTGGTTTCTTACTCCAATATTATTAGGTTTGGCCTTTCTATCTAAACAAACACCAGCAGGTTATATAGGTTTAATAATCGCTTTTTTTTCATTAATTTATTTTATCCATAATTTTAATATGGAAAAAATTTTATTTTTTTTAACCGGAAGCGTATCCATTATTACCTGTTTTATATTATTCTTATTGATCAACAAAATTCCTTTTTTATCATTTTATGAGCAATACATATTGTTTCCGCTAAATATTGGAGAAGGTAGATTTCGACACCTTATTTTTCCGATTGAATTTAATAGGATATTTCTTCGCTTTAAATTGATACATCTTTCGCAATTAGTATTAATAATTATAATTTTTAAAAATATTTCAAAAAATATAAAATATTTAAAAAATGAAGAATTTTTTATTCTGACTTCAATTATAACTACAAGCTTAGCGCTAATTTTTCACCAAATCGTAACTTTAAATCAAAAATTTATTTTTTTTATTATTCCAATTTTATTGGGTTTTTCACATATATTTTTTATAAAAAATTTTACTAATAAAATTTATATCATTTATTTATTGATTTTTTTAGGCGTTGGATCCACTATTTATAATAAATTCAATTATGTAGATAACAGAAAATTTATGGAATTAGCTAATGTAAATTTGAAAAAATCAGTTAATGCAATAAGTCTAGACAGTAGACTCAAAAACTTAGAATGGATTAATCCTGCCTATCCAAACAACCCAGAAAAAGAAATTGAATATATAAAAAATTCGATTAAATTCATAAAAGGGGATAGTAGGAAAAAAATGATAATCACTGAATATCAATTCATATCATCTCTCATGGCTAATCATGTTTATTCTCCGAGTAGAACATATCGTCAAAATGGTGCAAGTCACCCATTAAAAGGAGATAAACAATTTGAGACATACAAAAGTTTTTTCATCAACCAGATAATTAAGAATGATATTAAAATTATTTATACAATAAAGCCACTGGACAGTTATATTTACTCCTCTATTTTAGATGAAAATTGCGTACAGGAAAATAAAATAAATGAGATATTAAATAGTCACTTAATTCTTGATTGTGATATTTTAATTAACTGATACAAAAATAAGTTTTGTTGGACTAATCTTTTTCTAAATCTTTAATGTTTATGAATTTGCAAGTTAAATTGCTATTCTTCTTTTTTATTTCTTCAAAAAAATTCCAAGCTAAAACTAATACGCAATCTGGTTTATTTTTTAAATTTTTTCTACTTTTGATGGGAATTTTCATACCAGGAAGAAATTTTCCTTGTTTTAATTTGTTGTCTTCAACAATAAAATCTATTTCATTTGAAATACCAAAAAAGTTTAATGCGGTTGTTGCTTTTGCTGGAGAACCATATCCGATAATTTTATTATTACTTTTCATTAAATCGGAAATATTTTTTCTTACATTATTTCTAATTTTATAAACTTTTTTAGCAAATTCTTGATAAATTTTATAATCTTTGATTCCAAATTTTTCCTCTTCCTTTAAAAGATCTTTAACGCTTTTTTCTATTTTAGTTTTTGAATTCTTTTTTACATATATTCTTAAGGAACCACCGTGAGTATCTATTTTTTCAGCTTTAAATATTTTTCCTCCAAAACCATTAAAAAAAGTCACAAGTGAAGTTAAAGACCAATAATTATAATGTTCATGGTAGATATTATCAAAAGTAAGATCTTTTAAAGTATTAAGTAAATATTGAATTTCAATAATTATTGTTCCACTATTTTTTATTAATTTAAACATACATTCTGTCATTGTTTTCAATTCATCAGAATGAGCAAAAACATTTGAAGCTAAAATTAGATCTGCATTTCCTTTAATTTTCTTTAAACTTTGTTTGTCCAAAAAACCGTTATAAGTTTTAATTTTTTCTTTATTGGCGATCTTTGCCAAATTTTTTGCTGGCTCAATACCTAAAATTTTTTTAAATTTTAAATTTTGAAAAGGTTTTAATGCAACACCATCATTACTACCAACGTCAATAATATAAGATTTTTTGGGTGAAAGTTTAAATTCTTTAACATATTTTTTTGCTGCTTTTTCAAAATGCTCTCTAAAACTTTTAGACGTTGATGAAAGATAAAGGTAGTTTGAAAACATTTTTTTTGGATCAACCACAACAGAAAGTTGGCAGTTGTGGCATCGTGGACAATAATTCATTTCGAGTGGAAACATCTCATCGTGTTGGTTTTTGGTATTTAATAAATTATTTGCTAGTGGTTGATATCCTAATGCAATTACTCTTTTTAAATTAAGGCTTCCACATGATCTACAATCAAATTTATAATTTTTTAACAATTGTTTTCTTTCATTATCTGAAACTAAAGGATAAGGCAGTGTATGTGTAATTCCGTAATTTTCATGCTCTCTCTCACCTTTAACCAAATTGAGGAATATTGAATCTTTTGTAAAAACCATTGTGTGCGCTACATTTGGCTTTGTAACAACTGAATCGCCTTCGTTAATAACGTGAGTAATTTTTGGAGCATTTTTATCAAGCAAACTTTTATATATGCTTATAAATTGACCTTTAACCAAAAGTACTTTTTGTTCCTGAACCGGATGATAATGGTTTGCTCTCATGGAACCGCTGGCAGATTCTATATAACCAATTAAATTTATTGGTTCTGTTAATTCATAATTACTTATTTTTCCTCTTCTATCTATAAACTCTTTTTCCCCTCTAGTTTTATATTCAAGATCATAATCATTTTGTTTATATAACCATTGTTTTATCATTACAGATATTGATTCTTCTAAATTATAATAAAACTTAAAACCTGTAGCTAACAATTTTTTGTTTGATAAAGTGTATCCAAGGTTAGGGGTTTCATCATCAGTAGTTTTAATTATAGTTTTTGGATTATATTTTTTGCAAATTTCCGCAACCTCTCTTACTGTTACTGACTCTTTAACCAAATTAAATGTCTCTTTATTAATTGCTTCGTTTTCTGCCATAAACTTCATACATCTGACAACGTCAATTAATGGAACTAGACTTTTTAACTGTTTGCCTCCAGAAAATAAACTAATTACTCCATTTTGAGATGCAATTTTAGAAAAGAGATTAGGCATTATGTTTATTCTCATTGTATCTGTGGCAGAATATCCATAGACGGAGCCAAGTCTGAGAATTACATAATTTTTATTAGAATATTTTATATCTTTTTCATTTTGAACTTTGCTGGAAGAATAAACTAGTACTGGACACGGCATCTCATTTTCATTTATATTTCTTTTAGTTTCTTTTAGTCCTTCAAATATTACATGAGTAGATGGAAATATAATTTTACATTTTTGTGGAATTGAATTTAAAACATTATTTGTTCCCTCTATTGAAATTTTTTTTATTTTTTCATCTTGCTCTAGATTTGACTCCTTTTTAATATAAGCTACATCCGTAACACCGGCTAGATGATGAACTATATCAGCATCATTTAGTATTTTTTTTATAAACTCTTTATCTAATAAATGACCTTGATAAAATTTAATATTCCAATCCTTTAATTGACTTACTCGTTCTGACATAAAACGACTATCAACAGCAACAATTTTATTAAACCAGCTTTCTCCTGAATAAAGTTTGCACAATTCTGTTCCCAAATATCCAAGTGCTCCGACAATCACGATTTTTTTCGACATTATAGTTATTGTGCTTTATTAAAATAAGATCTTTAATTATATTATATGAGTTAATATTTCAATTAAATATGAAAATTTACGATTGTTTTATGTTTTTTGACGAAGAGATGCTCTTAGATCTCCGTCTAAACATTATGGACAAATATGTAGATAAATTTGTAATCACTGAGGCTACTTATATGCATAGCGGTGAATCAAAAAAATTGTTATTTGATATTAATAAGTTTTCAAAATTCAAAGATAAAATTATTTATATTGTTGTTGATACACCTCCTCCTAATCTTTTTAAAATTGGTGATGATAATAGTTTAAATACAAAAGAATCAAAAAAGATACTGAATGCTTCTAAAAGAGAACTTTATCAAATAGAAAAAACTCAGGATGGATTAGTTAAAGCAGATCCAGATGACGTAATAATAGTTAGTGATGTCGATGAAATACCAAATCTCGAAAAAGTTAATTTTAACGCAATTGATCAAAAGTTAATTTTTTTTAAACAGAAAATGTTTTATTACAAACTAAATTTGCTTTACAAACTAATACCTTGGTATGGATCAAAAGCTTGTAAAAAAAAATACTTCAAATCACCTCGATGGCTACGATCAATAAAAAACAAGAAATATCCAGTATGGAGATTTGATATATTGTTTTCTCAATTTAAATACAACGATATTTATTATGTAATAGATGGAGGGTGGCATTTCACCAATATAAGAAAGCCAATAGATTTAAAAAAGAAATTATCAAATTTTCTTCACCATGTTGATTTTGAAAAAAGTGGACTTGAGGTAGAAGATCTTGAAAGATTAATGAACGAAAAAAAAGTCATGTACAAACATAAAATTGATAAGAAAGGATATAAATGGGGTGAAGGAGAAAAACTACAAACAATTTCCTTTGAAGAAATGCCAAAATATATTATTGAAAACTTTGAAAAATACAGAACGTGGTTAGACCTCTAAACGAAAAAAAACTGCTATGAAAATCTACGATTGTTTTCAATTTTTTGATGAAGAGATGCTCTTAGATCTCCGTCTAAACATTATGGACAAATATGTAGATAAATTTGTAATCACTGAGGCCACTTATATGCATAATGGTAATCCTAAAGAACTTATTTTCGATATTAACAAATTTTCTAAATTTAAAGATAAAATTATTTACATAGTTGTCGATAAACAACCTCCAGATCTTTTCAAAATTAGTGAAAAGGATAACAATAAGCAAGACACGCGAGGACAGAAATTAATTTTGAATGGTTATAAAAGAGATAATTATCAAAGACAAATGGCTCAACAAATCTTGGATAAAATTGAACCTGAAGACTGGATAATAATTAATGATATTGATGAAATACCAAATTTAAAACACTTTGATCTTAGAAAAATAAAAAACAAGTTGGTCATTTTTAAACAGCAAATATTTTTTTATAAGTTTAACTTACTTTATTCATCGAATTATTGGTTCGGTTCTAGAGCTTGTAAGAAAAAAAATTTTATATCACCTCAATGGTTAAGAGATTTAAAAAGTAAAAAATACCCTTTGTGGAGATTGGATATAACTTTTTCAAAAAAAAAATATAATGATATATTTTATATTGATGATGGAGGATGGCATTTCACAAATATTAAATCTCCTGAAGATATTGAAAAAAAACTTTTAAACTACACTCATCATGATGAATTTGAAAAAAGTGGACTAAATCTTGAAGATTTGCGTAATAAAATTAAAGAAAAAAAAGCCTTGTATGATCATGGCGCAGATCAAAAACAATATAAGTGGGCAAGTGAAACAACTCTCGATAAGATTGGATTGTCTGCAATGCCTGATTATTTAAGAGAAAATTATAAAAAATATGTTAATTGGTTAGAAGTTTAATGCGTGCTTCCTGCAGCTGGCTTTTCGTTACTTTTTGACTGAGGTAATTTCTCAACCTCGATCCATTCTATTGGTTTCAATTCCTTTATGAGCGCAGTTTTTAAAACTTCATCCACAGATTTTACCGTAATTATTTTTAAATCATCCAAAATATTTTTTGGAATCTCTGCTAAATCTTTTTTGTTATCTTCTGGTATTATTACTTGAGGAATTCGTGCCCTATGTGCTGCTAAAAGCTTCTCTTTGAGTCCACCAATGGGCAAAACGTATCCTCTTAGTGTTACCTCTCCTGTCATAGCAACATTTTTGTCGATAGGTATGCCAGTAATTACCGAAACTATAGAAGCAACCATTGCTATACCTGCTGAAGGTCCGTCTTTTGGTGTTGCTCCTTCAGGAACATGTACGTGAAAATCCTTTTTTTCAAAAATTGTTGGAATAATTCCAAATTCTAAAGATTTAGATCTCACATATGATTTGGCAGCTTTCACGGATTCTTGCATAACATCACCTAACTTACCTGTTATTTGCATTTTACCTTTTCCAGGCATCATAGCTGACTCTATTTTTAATATTTCTCCTCCGAATTCTGTCCAAGCTAATCCTGTCGCTACTCCAATCTTGTTATTAGATTCGATCTCGTCATATTTAAATTTCTTGACGCCTAAGTAATCAGATAAATTTTTGGAATTAATTGTAATTTTATCAATTTTACTTATTAAAATATTTTTTACAGTTTTTCTTGCTAATTTTGATATTTCTCTTTCAAGATTTCGAACACCAGCTTCTTTAGTATAACTTTGTATTATGTCTTTAATAACATTTTTATCTAAATTCCATTCTCCATCATTGAGTCCATTGTCTTTAATTTGTTTTGGTATCAAATAATTATTTGCAATATTGATTTTTTCATCTTCCGTGTACCCAGGTATCCTAATAACCTCAAGCCTATCAAGTAAAGGTGGTAAAATACTAAGTGTATTTGCTGTAGTTACAAACATTACATCAGAAAGATCATAGTCAACTTCCAAATAGTGATCATTGAAAGATACATTCTGTTCTGGATCTAATGCTTCCAACAATGCTGATGAAGGATCCCCTCTATAATCTGTACCAACTTTGTCAATTTCATCCAATAAAAAAAGTGGATTCTTTGTTCCAGCTTTTTTCATCTGTTGTATAATTTTTCCAGGTAATGAACCTATATAAGTTCTCCTATGTCCTCTAATTTCTGCCTCATCCCTTATTCCTCCTAAAGACATTCTAACAAACTTTCTTCCTGTAGCTCTAGCAATGGATTTTCCAAGTGATGTTTTTCCAACACCTGGAGGGCCAACAAGACATAAAATAGCACCTTTTATTTTGCCAACTCTTTTTTGAACCGCTAAGTACTCAAGAATTCTTTCTTTTACTTTTTCCAAAGCATAATGATCTTCATCTAAAATTCTTTTTGCCTCAGGTATTGTAATATTTTCTAATTTGTGGTCTTTGCTTTGCCAAGGTAATTCGATCATCCAATCAAGATAATTCCTTACAACTGTAGCCTCAGCAGACATCGAGCTCATTGATTTTAATTTCTTTAATTCTGACAAACATTTTTTTGTGGCTTCTTTAGTCATTTTTGCTTTCAAAATCGCTTTTTGCAAATGTGTGATTTCATCCTTGCCATCTTCAATTTCGCCAAGCTCTTTTTGAATAGCTTTCATTTGTTCATTCAAATAATACTCCCTTTGTGTTTTTTCCATTTGATTTTTTACTCTTCCTCTTATTCTTTTCTCCACGCCAAGAACATTAATCTCATTATTAATATGTTCAATTAATTTTTCCAATCTTTGTTTTAAGTTAAAAATTTCTAACAATTTTTGTTTTTCAAAAATTGACATGTTTAATTGTGATGCAATATGATCGGCAATTTTGGATGGATCTTTTAGCTCTTTTAAATTTGTCATCAACTCAAAAGAGATCTTCTTATTCAAATTTGTCAATTTTTCTAATTTTCTTAGTATAACTATTGAAAAAGCTAATAAATCTTCTTTTGAATCGATTTTATCTTTAACAATCTCAATTAGACTTGTTAAATATTCTCTGTCATTTTTACACTCCAAAATTTTGACTCTATCTATTCCCTCGATTAAAACTTTTACTGTACCATCAGGTAATTTTAGAAGTTGCAATACTTTACTTTCGCATCCAACAGAATAAAGATCTTCTGCGCTGGGCTCATCCGTTTCAGCATTTTTTTGAGCAACTAAAATTATTTTTTTATTAGTTTTCATGACTTCGTTTAAAGCTTTAATTGATTTATCTCGACCAACAAATAAAGGTACAATCATACCAGGAAATACGACTATATCCCTTAGGGGCAATAATGGAAAAAAATCAGTGTTACTCATTGTTGCAGTATATGGTTATTGTTGAGAGTATTTCAACCGATTTCTTAAGCTGCAGAAGTTTTTTTGTCTTTGGAGTAAATAATTAAAGGTTCTCTGTTATTTTTCACAACAGATTGATTCACAATAACCTCCTCAACATTCTTCATTGTTGGAAGTTGAAACATAGTTTTCAATAATAAAGCCTCAATTATTGACCTCAATCCTCTGGCACCAGTCTTTTTTCTTGTTGCTTTTTTAGCTATTTCCACAACAGCGTCATCTTTAAAAACGAGTTGCACATCTTCAAATTCGAAAAGTCTTTTATATTGTTTAAGTAAGGAATTTTTTGGTTCTTTCAAAATTTTTACAAGTGAATCTTCATTAAGATCTTCTAGTGTAGCTAAAATTGGCATTCTTCCAACAAATTCTGGAATCAATCCATATTTAATTAAATCTTCGGGTTCTAATTTTTTAATTAGTTCTCCTGTAGATTGATCTTGAAAATGTTTCACTTTCGCTCCAAAACCTATAGATGTTTCAGTGCCTCTCTTTGCAATAACTTTATCTAATCCAGCGAAAGCTCCTCCACAAATAAATAAAATATTGGTAGTATCTACTTGTAAAAATTCTTGTTGAGGATGTTTTCTACCTCCTTGTGGGGGAACGCTAGCTATGGTTCCTTCCATTATTTTAAGTAGCGCTTGCTGTACTCCTTCCCCAGAAACATCTCTCGTAATTGAAGGATTCTCTGACTTTCTGCTGATCTTGTCTACTTCATCTATGTAAACTATACCACGCTGCGCTTTTTCAACATTATAATCTGCTACTTGTAATAATTTAAGTATTATATTTTCAACATCTTCACCAACATAACCAGCTTCGGTTAAAGTTGTGGCGTCAGCCATTGTGAAAGGAACATCTAAAATTCTTGCTAAGGTTTGAGCCAATAATGTTTTTCCACAACCTGTTGGGCCAACCAAAAGAATATTGGATTTTGATAATTCAACATCTTTATTACTTTTGGACTCGTAATTAAGTCTCTTGTAATGATTATGAACAGCAACTGACAAGACTTCCTTAGCATAAGTTTGACCGATAACATAGTCGTCTAAAATGTTACATATTTCTTGTGGCGTTGGAACTCCTGCTTGATTTTTTACAAAAGAATCTTTACTTTCCTCCTTTATAATATCCATACACAGCTCAACACACTCATCGCAGATGAAAACTGTTGGGCCTGCAATTAATTTTTTTACTTCGTGTTGGCTTTTTCCACAAAACGAACAATACAGAATGTTTTTATTATTTTTATCAGCCATAAATTTTAACGAATCATTCAAATCCTAAAATAAACAAATGTTTAACATTATCAAGTGAAAGTTGTGCTCACCAACCAAATATAGTAGATCAAAATCTTTTTTCTACAACCTCATCAATCAAACCAAAATCTTTCGCTTCAGTGGGTGTCATAAATTTATCTCTCTCTAGCGCTTTTTTAATTTCATCTTCGCTCTTCTTTGTATGATTAGAGTAAATCTTGTTTAACCTTTTTTTAAGAGCTAAAATTTCTTTAGCGTGAATTTCTATATCTGTTGCCTGACCTTGATATCCTGCTGATGGTTGATGAACCATAATCCTGGAATTTGGAAGTGAAAGTCGTTTTCCTTTTTCTCCAGCAGCCAACAGAAATGACCCCATGGAGGAGGCCTGACCTATACATAAGGTAGAAACTGGAGGTTTGATGTATTGCATGGTGTCGTAAATTCCTAAACCAGCAGTGACTAGTCCGCCATGACTATTTATATAAAAAGATATTTCTTTTTTTGGATTTTCAGACTCTAAATATAATAGTTGTGCTGTAATCAAACTTGCTACACTGTCATTAACTGTACCAACCAAAAAAACGATACGTTCTTTTAAAAGTCTTGAATAAATATCATAAGCTCTTTCTCCCCTATTTGTTTGCTCAACAACCATTGGAATAAGAGTATTCATCTGTTCTTCAATTCTATCTTTCATAACGAATCAGCGAATTGAAGTTATACAACTTATGATTACTTTTTTCTAATTTTTTTCTTATTTTTTAAGGATTTAATTGTTTTTTTGGCTTCTTTAGACTCTTTTTTTTTAGAAGATAATTCGGATTGTTGCTCAATCATAGAATGTGATTTAATTATTTTTTCAGCCTCTTTTATAGAAATTGTTTTTTTTGTTTGTTTTGATTTTTGCCTTATCAAATTAATAATTTTTTTTTCATACATGGATCCCCTTAAACTTGTCGTGGCTGATGGATTTTTTTGGTAATATTCTAATATTTGTTTTTGCTGACTAGGCATTGATTGTACTTGTTTTTGAATTTCATTTCTGAGTTCTTGCTCATTAACCTTTAAATTATTTTTTTCCCCAAATGCATTTAGTATTAATCCCAATTTAATCCGTTTTTTGGCAATTTTTTCACTTTTTTTTTTATTTTTCTCTTGATCTTCTTTTTTCAAGTTCCGAGATAATATTTCCAATTCCTGTTGAATCAAATTATCAGGTAATTGTACATCATGGATTTTTTCTATTTGGTTTAATATATTTTCTTTTGAAATAGAATCTAAACTCATTTTATATTGGTTTTGAATTTGTTTATTTGTTAACTGCCTCAAATCATTTAAATCTTTTGCTCCAAGATTTTTTGCAAATTGATCATCTACTTTTATAATTTCAGGCTTTTTAACATTTAAAATTTTGCATTTAAAATCTGCTTTTTTATTTGCAAATTCTTTTTTTGGATAATTTTCAGGTAATGTAGCTATAACTTCTTTTGTTTGATTTTTTTTAACACCAAATAATTGTTTATCAAATCCTTTGATAAATAAATCTTTGCCAAGCACTATTTGTGTGTTTTTACCCTTTCCTCCTTCAAAACTTTTACTATCAATCGTTGCTTCATAATCAAAAGCTACAAGATCACCATCTTCAGCAACTTCCTTTTCATTTTTGTCTTTAAAATTAGTTTGATTGATCGCAATATCATTTATTCTTTTTTCTGTTTCTTTTTCTGTGACTTTAATTTCATAATCAATAAATTTAATATTCCCTATTGATTGAAGTTTGATTGTGGGTAATTCATCAATCTCTAAAGTGTAATTTAAATCTTTGCCTTCTCCATGTGATTTAAGATCAAGTTTTGGTTGTCCTGCTACTTTTATTTTTTTTTCTTCAATTGCTTTCGTTGAAGTTTCTTTTAATATTATATCTAATACTTCACCATAAACAGCCTTGCCGAACTGCCTTTTTAAAACATCTACAGGAACTTTACCTGGCCGAAACCCTTTTAAATTAACTGTCTTATTAAGTTCAGCTAATCTAACTCCAATTTTTTCCTCTATAATTTTTTTTTCAACAAAAACTTTTAAATTTGTTTTTAATCCTTTTTTGGAATCTACTGTAACTTTCATATTTTTTGGTGGGCAAGAAGAGACTCGAACTCTTAAACCTTTCGGTACTAGTTCCTAAGACTAGCGCGTATACCAATTCCGCCACTTGCCCGTGCTCGATTTATTATCAAATAAAAAGATAATGTCCAAGGCAATTAAACTACTTTAATTTTACCACCTTTTTTTACAATATAAATTCCAATTATGACAGCAATTACAGAAATAATAACTTTTACAGTTATCTCTTCTTTTAAAAATAAAAATCCCAAAATTACACCAAAAATTGGTATTAGATACGCGACTTGTGCCTGAAAAACTAAACCATTATTTTTTAATATATAAAATCTTAATAACCACGCTATTCCTGTTGCGAAAATTCCAAGGTAAATAAGTGAAATTGTTGAGTCTAACCTTGGATTTAAATTCCATGGTTGTTCAAAAATTAAAGAAAATGGTAATAAAAATATTGTGGCCCAAATTAATATAGACGTTGTAACGTTTTCATTAGATTTATTACTAATTTTTAAAGTTAGCACACCTCCAACAACATAAAAAGTAGAAGCTAAAAATATTATAAGTGCAGACCATATATTATTTTCATTAAACAATATCTTGTCAGTAAAAAGAAATATTATTCCACAAAATCCTAACAAAACTCCGACTGATTTTAGTAGGTTTATTTTTTCATTTTTTATAAAAAAATGACTAAGTAATACTGCACTCAAAGGAGTGCTTGCCATTAATATTGCTGCCAAATTGCTTTGTACATTTTTAATTCCATAGGCGATTAAAAAAAAGGGCAATACTAAATTAATAAATCCAATTGAAGCAAACCATGACCAGTCTTTCGAAAAGGCTTCAATTTTTATTTTGTTTAAAAAACAGATAATTAAAAGTGGAATAGTTCCAAAAAATACTCTTAAAAATGCTATTGTCATCGGTCCATAAGAATATGTGGCAATTTTAATATTAAAAAAAGCGGACGACCATATTAATGCTAACAGTGTTAACAAAAAAAAATCTAAGGGTTTTGGATCTCTCATTCTGTAATTTCTTTTACTTCGCCTTTGGTCATCTGAACTAATTGATTATATTTAATTTTGAAAATGGAATTTGGATGTCCCGCTGCAGCAAATACACTTTCAAATCTACCTAAAGATTGATCAATTAAAATATTTAATTTTTTTGAATGTGCAATTGGCGCTACTCCTCCTATTGAAAAACCAGTATTAGCTTTAACTTCATCGGCATTAGCCATACATACATCTTTTTTACTTATAATTTTTTTCAATTTATTTAATGAACATCGCTTATCGCCTGAAACTAAACAAATTAAAAAAGTGTCATCGGCTCTAAATACTAAGCTTTTTACAATTGCTCCTACTTTGCAACCTAAAGATTCCGCTGCATCTTTTGCTGTTCTTGCCGTAGTATCTAAGGACAAAACTTTAAGTTGGGGGTCAAATTGAGCTATAAACTCTTGTACTCTTTTTACTGGTTCTTTACTTAATAAATTTTCCATTTTTTTAATCTCTTTAATGCGCTAGGTATACCTTTAACTAAATCTTCCGCAATTAATCCTTTTTCATAGTGCTTTGCAATATCTCCGTGTAACCAGGTTGCGGCACATCCAGCTAAAAAAGGATTTATTTTTTTTTTCCCAACTAAACTAACAACTAAACCACTCAAAACATCGCCTGATCCGATCACTGCTAATTCTGAAGAAGCATGATCATTTATTGCAATTTTTTTATTGTGAGAGACAATGATTGTACTAGGACCTTTCAATATTATATTTGATTTGATCAGCTTAACTGCAGTTATAGCTTTATCGATATTGTTAAGATTCTTTTTTATATTGGGAAATATTTTATAAAATTCTCCTAGATGAGGAGTAATTATTTTATCTTTATCAAGCAAAGAATAAAGTGTTTTCAAATCATCTTGAAAGCAAGTTAATGCATCAGCATCTAATACAACATATTTTACTTTTTTTAGTATTAGCTTGGTAATTTCTTTAATTTTTTTGTTAGAACCAGAGCCAGGCCCAATAAGAAATGATGTGATTTTCTCTTTTTTTAAAAAGTTCTCTAATTGAGGAATGCTATTAATTTCCGTTTTTAGAACAGAAGGAAATTTAACAGAATATATTTGTAAAGTATCTTTTGAACATACAATTTTTACAGAACCAGCACCGGTTCTTAATGCTGCTTGAGCTGAAAGTATAGTTGCTCCTGTAAACTCTTTTTGTCCTCCATATACAACAACTCTTCCTCTGCTATATTTGTGGCTAGAAGTTTCCTTCCAAGGAAAATATTTTATCCATAAATTTGGAGAATTTTCATAACATCTAGTTTTCACTTTTCTTTGGACAAAACCTATGTCTACCACTTGAATCCTACCACTGAATTGTTTTCCAAAACCAATAACATGACCTATTTTCTTTCTGTGAAATGTAATAGTAAAGTCTGCTTTTATTGCACTTCCTAATATTTCTCCTGTATTTGAACAAACACCTGAAGGAATATCAACTGAAACTACAGAGTTTTTGCTCTGATTTATTTTTCTGAAAACTTTACTTAATATTCCCCTTATATTTCTCTTTAAACCTATTCCAAATAAAGCATCTACAATTAAAGCATTTTTTTGTAATTTAAATAAGTTTATTTTTTTCAATTCTCCTCTAAATTCTTTAAGAGCAGTAAATGCGTCTCCTTTATAATTGCTCACGCTGGCAAATATATAAACTTGTACTGGATAGCCATGATCCATTAGATGCCTTGCTACAACAAAACCATCTCCACCATTATTACCAGGTCCACATAACACAATTATCTGTTGTTTATTTTTAAAGTTATTACTAATAAATTTAAAAACTGAACTGCCAGCTCTTTGCATAAACGAGTATGAACTCCTTTTTAAAAACTGCCTTTGTTCAAATCGTTTTACTTCTCTGGAGGAAAAAATTTCGTTCATTTCATTAAATCTATTTTAAATATAATAAATCCTTAATCTATGTAGACTGTGCATATCTGTCATATGATAAATTCATTATAATTAAATCGCTTTGATTAGTAATAATTCAACCTTATAGTGAAATAATAAATATTTAGTTACACGTGAAATGTTATATATAAAGAATTAATGAGCGCTAGCAAGATTATCAGGCTGATGAAGGAAAAAGAAATCGAATATGTAGATCTTCGATTTACGGACCCAAGAGGAAAGCTTCAACATTTGACCATGGACGGAAAGATTATGGATGAAGAAATGCTGAATAAGGGAGTTTATTTTGATGGCTCTTCCATAGCTGGTTGGAAGGCAATTAATGAATCTGACATGATTTTAAAACCGGACCTTGAAAGGCAAGTTATAGATCCTTTTACTTCTCACAATACTCTTGTTTTGTTCTGTGATGTATTAGATGCGGTAAAAAAAGACCCTTATGAACGCGATCCTAGAAGTACTGCAAAAAAAGCTGAAGTCTATCTAAAAAAATCTGGTATTGGCGATAAAGCTTATTTTGGTCCAGAAGCTGAATTTTTTGTTTTCGATGATGTTCGATATAAAAACGATATGAACGAAACTAGTTTTAGCATTGATAGCTCTGAGGGTCCCTATAACACTGGAAAAAAATATGAAAGTGGAAATATGGGACATCGTCCTGGAATTAAAGGTGGATATTTTCCTGTGCCTCCTGTTGATGCCGCTCAGGATATGAGAGGAGAATTTTTAAAAGCTCTGAGAGACATGGGTATTAAGGCTGAAAAACATCACCACGAAGTTGCGCCAAGTCAACATGAACTTGGAATGGTTTTCGACACCTTGACTACTCAAGCAGACAATTTACAACTTTATAAATATGGTGTTCATATGGTTGCTCATTCTTTTGGAAAAACAGCAACTTTTATGCCAAAACCAGTCAAAGGTGATAATGGTTCAGGCATGCATGTACATCAATCTTTATGGAAAGGAAAAACGGCTTTATTTTCAGGAAATAAATATGCTGGACTATCCGACACAGCCTTGCATTATATTGGCGGCATTCTAAAACATGCGAAAGCGATTAACGGTCTTTCTAATGGTATAACAAATAGTTACAAAAGGTTAATTCCAGGTTTTGAAGCACCAGTATTATTAGTTTACTCCGCAAGGAACAGATCGGCTTCTTGCAGAATACCTATTGTAACAAATAAAAATGCAACTAGATGTGAAGTTCGATTTCCTGATGCTGCTAGTAATCCTTATTTAAGTTTTGCCGCAATGCTGATGGCAGGAATAGATGGTGTCAAAAACAAAATTGATCCAGGAAAACCTTTAGACAAAGATTTATATGCTTTAAGTGAATCTGAAGTTAAAAAAATACCTACCGTATGTGGTTCGTTAAGAGAAGCGATGGAAAACTTAGACAGAGACAGAAACTTCCTAACTCAAGGTGGAGTATTTACTGATGATCAGATAGATGCCTATATAGCTTTGAAATTTGAAGAAATTTACAAACTCGAACACACGCCGCACCCTATAGAGTTTGATATGTACTATAGTTGTTAGTTTTATTTCTTGCTTTTTAAAATTTTTTCGTTAGCAATTCTATTCTTATTTACACCTTTTTTAATAGTGTAATCCAAAGTTCCGTGAGCACCAGCTTCTACAGCCTTA
>Ga0066848_10000289_pt1 | contig 18088 bp, 35 predicted proteins | sample ETNtaG_23_FD_65491 | JGI IMG/M metagenome (GOLD analysis project Ga0066848, IMG submission 65491) | Marine microbial and viral communities from oxygen minimum zone, Eastern Pacific Ocean - ETNP201310SV72 | ecosystem: Environmental > Aquatic > Marine > Oceanic | place: Pacific Ocean: Eastern... | reverse complement strand
CTGTGGTTAATTTCTTTATTTTTCTTGCTTGCCATATTACATCCCAATTACATAATAGTGAGAGGGGAGGGTGCGCCCTCCCCTCTCTATGGTACATGGGCGGAGGGACTTCCAAGCTTGTATCTACGCTGTGCGTAGGTGCTGAAGTTTGATTTCTCGCCCGTACCAATATTTATATCACCTTATGTTTTTTCAATACGTTTCTTGTCTTGATTGTTTTAGTTGGTGTTCGTGCATATCTGTCTGCGAGAGGTGAGCCCGGGTGTGAATTTGCAATCTGTTCCATACGCTCAGTAAACCCGCCGTCTACTTTAGGACCAACACCCATAATATGGTCACCAACATATGAAAACAACACTGGAACTTGACTAATATGGGGATTCTTTTTTAGATATTCATCTTTTTCGCTCATTCCCATGAACTCATCAAATGTTTTCCCTGTATTATTATCGGTGAATGTATATGTTGGCATTAAACGTTTAACTCCGATTGGTTAGGATCGCCACCCAAATCTTTAACCATGCATTTCAGATTAAAAACTGTATCTGCAAGTTCTTTATGTCTCATCAACATAACGTGTACAGAATTTTGCAGCTCAACAATCTCTCTTTTTAGTAAATCTTCTTTCGTCATTACTTCTGTCATGTTACATGCTCCTTAGTATATAGGAAACTTCGATATTCATTCTAAGAGTTCCTTGCCAGCGAAATAATCATCCCAAAATTCCTTTATGGTTATGGATGGGCGCCCATATTCATATTCAACAAGAATATCATGTTTTCTTATATAATGCTTAGCTGCACGAGTATAAATGTCACGTTCCATTTCAGTCATCATCATCTTCTTCATCTTTTTTTACCCCATATAACCCTTTATATTTCCAAATGGTCCGTCACTCTGCCAACCATGAAAATGACCATCTGTTATTTTAGTATCCCCAAATACTTCAGCAGTTCCAGAAATTCTCGAATTTCCATATACTCTTGCATTTCCATACACTTTTGCATCAGGCCCAACATAGACCATATTTTCAACAATAGCAGTCTGTGCTACCCAACCACCACCGTTAGGATGTTTCTGGGCAGAGACAGGACCGTTACCATCATGAAAGTCAAATGCAGCCAGCACGGGAGGGGGAACCAACCCAGCGTGCTGCAGCACGGAAGGGGGGACATCGGGAGGGGGGACATCATTTATTAAATCTTTTTGGGTTGAAAAATATCCAATAACTTCAGTCAATGCATTTTCAAGTTTTCGGTTCTCTTCCAAATCTTTTTTCATAAGATCAGTTAATGGTGATTGACCTTCCACAGAAGAAATTAAACTCTTTACATCATCCAAATGCCAAAGCAACACTTCTTTTACTAATTCTTCTGCTGTGTCTTCATCAATCTTAAAGTTATACATTATGTAACCTCCTGCATATCTTCACGGTCTGCAATACCAGCCTTCTCACAGAACCGAACAAACAGTCCTAGTTGGCGTCCATATGCTTCAATTTCCCAAGGATAATCCCAATAATTAATTTCTTTGAGGTGAAGTTTTTCACCCTTAAAACGTACCATATTGGGTTCCATATATTCATACATTTCATCTTTGGCCCATTGCTTAATATGAACCATCTCATGAGCGAGAGTAATTAAAAGATTTCTAATTTTCACGCCAGGATAAAGTTCAATAGTAAACTCTCTTGAACGATAACCACTATCTTCCCATATGGCAGTACCTTCAAAGCCAGTCTTATCTAGCATATTTTTCTTGAATTTGATGGTAATGTCTAGTCCCGACATTAATCTCTTACCCATCAATTTTTCAGCATAAAACCATGCCGCATGTTCAACCAACTTGCGAACTGTTTTATTAGAACCGTTAATGTGGATTAGCATAGTCGTATCCTAAAGGGCACCAAGAATTTTGGTGACATATTCCTCGGCATAATCTCCAGCCATCTTGGAATTAAAGTGATTTTCAGCATCTGCTGCAACTTCTTCAGCTGAAAGCGTAACCCCGTACCGGTACGCGGCATGCAAATTGTCATTACAAAACTCTTCAATGTCCATCATATAATTTTTCATCTTACTCATATCATTTCCTCAATCATTGTATGAAAACCTTCTTTTCCCACACCTTATCCTTAGCCCTCTCGGCTGAGGTTTTTGTGAGAAAAACTATAGCAGCTGGATTACTCCAACCCTCTACAAATTTTACTTCACCAGGCGGATAGCAATGAGAAGCGTGTGGGTCAATCGCCGACACAAATTCATTTGTTCCACCTAGTCTAATTTTATACGCCATTATGTTTCCTTTGCTTCTGCTCTGCACTCATCACAAATTTCAAAACCATCATAAGGTGGTTCATCCAACTCAAAAATCTCATTACAGTTCCAGCACTCATACTCACCCATTATGCAGCCTTCCACATATAAGGGGTTCCAACTTTTCTAGTCATAACAACAACCCCAAAACTTTCTGGGCCTCAAGACCCTTCTTTTCAGCCAGATCAAATGCGCCCTTATCGGCCTTGAAAATAGCTTCGCCACCCTGGCCGTAATATTCTTCATCATCAATACTACCATACCGTTCAACATAGGCAGCCAAGGTGCCACCATGGTTCGCAAACCACTTACGCTGACTATCCCGTTCCTTAATCCAAAATGTTGCGTTCTTTTTATTCATAACATTTTCTCCTTATTTGAAATACAGGGGGCCGGTCCAGTTTATGGGATAACCACCTTCAAGGATGTTTCCCCGTGCGCCGTTCCGAGCAGGAGCAGCATAACCGGCGGGTTTCAGAATGTCACCCTTTTTGAATTTCTTGTCATTGTCAACACCAACGACAAACGCAAGAACACCACCCCGAGCGTCGGAGATTTTGATGTACTTCGTACCATATGTTACTGTGAATTTGTCGGCATACTCTGCCTTCATATCATCATTAACAGGGAAATTATGATAGTCCTCAACCATCGCAGCCTTCATCTTAGACAGACCAGATAGGATGGATACGGAACTTTCTCTTACATAAACAGTCATTACATTTTCCCTTTCATTATGTCCCTATTATACCAGACCCAGCAGGAAATGTCAAGGAAAATCGTACCATGTAAGTCATTGATTTTAAACAACATTTAAAAAAACATCAAATCCATGAATTGTGTGACATTTTTGCAACAGGCTACTCCCAAGAATCCCCATTTATCGCATATAAAGAGTACTTTGCAGTTAGTTCTTCATTCTCTGAAATATCTCTCTGTGTCATCAGATATTTTACTGACATTTGTTGCCAGTATCCATCTAACACGATACAGTTGGGATCATTAGAATGATTATAAAACGCACCTAAAGCAGTCCTTATGTAGCCATGAGGAAAGTTCTTATTAACAACATGCACTATTCCTAATATAGTATTTGCCTTAAATGTTTTTGTTGCAACCACGCCCAGACCGTCAATACCACTATCTTTGATGGTTAACCCGTCTGGAAGAGGACGATACATTATTCTACCCGTGGAGCTTCTTGATAATTGTCTCCGATAAGCATAAATTCATCATCCCAATCGAAGGCCTCCATTACTACATTCTTGGACAGTCCTTTGTACTTTTGGTGCAAAATTTTATCTTTCGCAGCAACCAACAAGTCTGCCTCGGCAGGGTGTAAACTTTCCAACAACTGAACGAACATCATCTCTCGCCTGTTCTGTTTTAAAGAATTATTACCACCTTCAATATAATGATAAAGCTTTCTTGCCTCATATGACAAGTCACTGTGTTCTGTTCCTTCTGGTGCCTCATTTTCTTTATAAGGAACTTCACCATGAGGAAGGAGCCATTTGATTTTGGGGTCAAAAGACGACTTGATTACCATCCGAAGAGAATCGCTATTATATTCTTTCAGGTATGTAACCTTATCTTTCTTTGATTTAATCTTACTTAGCTTAGATAACACTTCATGAAATGAAGGTGTGTATGTTTGTTCTGGCATTAGAATTCTCCTATCGATTCTGTGAGATTTCGCAATCTCTTTTGTATAAAATAATTTAGTAGTTTACTACGATCACCTGATGGAGACTCTTTATATGTGTTGAGTATTTCAACTGAAAGCTCCTCTGGTGCATACGTTAGGTCAATCAACTTTCTGTTTCGTTGATAATTTCTTTTCACTTCATCGTTTGGAGCAACATCATCAAAATGATGGTCCAACCATGAAGAAATCTTTTTCTTGGTAATTGGGGACTGTCTCAACCCATCTGTAAAGGTATTGTCTGGCGACAGTACATTGGGAATGCCATCACTGGTATCACCCCTAAGAATATGTTCTTTAAGATACTTGCCTGGATTTTCACCATTCACTGATTTCTTGGTGATTGGGCTGTACTGTTTGATGTTCGGATATTTTTGAAGTTGAATGAAATCCTTGTCACCTGAAATTATCATTATTTCTTCTGAATATTCTGCACAAATTGTGCCAATGATATCATCTGCTTCTGCACCATACACTTCAAGAACCTTGTATGGCAGGTTGGTTTTGATTTCATCTTTGATTTGATTGAGACAGGAAAAGATTGCATCCCAATCCTTGCTGTCATTCTCTCTAGACTTCCTTCTTCCCGATTTATATTGTGGAAAGTAATCACGCCGCCAATAGTGTTTAGAGTCATAACATAAAACTAATTCGCCAAACTCTGAAGAAAATCTGGTACGGTACATACGCAAAGAATTGAGAATCATATGTCTCACTGTATTTTCATCAGGCTCTTTTGATTTACTCATGTGCAAGTGCATCATTACACTTGCGAGAGAAATCTGGTTCATATCAACTAAAATCATAATATATCCTTATTAGGCTAAATCTGGATCTTCTTCCTCATCGTCATCATCATCACCATACCAAAAATTCTCTTTTTCAATTGTTTCTAAGTATGATAACAGTTCTTTAATTTGGTCTTTATCTATTGTTTTAAATGACAACAATGATTCTTTTTCTGCCGGCATTTGTTTTAAAAGTTCAGTTATTATTTGTGTTGGGTAAGAAAATCCAATACTCCTGTATATGCTTCCTTTCATTACTTCAATTATTAATCCCATTTCATAAATGAAGTTTTTATCATTAATATCAATACCATTTTTTTGTAAAAGATGAATTGCTGATACAATGGTTTCTTGAGTAAGTCCCTCAACAAACTCCTGAGCACGGGCAACCTTAGAAACTTCTTTTGTTATTTGCTCGGCAGAAAGTGAATTATTTTTTCTTTTGTCTGGCCACGGACCTTTTATTACGTTTTCGTTTAGTTTTTCTGTCATTATCGACAATACCTCTATCTGAATTTAACATTTCTTTTGTATAAACACAACCCATATCTGGATAAAATACACCAACGTTTCTTTTAGGAAATCCATCATCATCATATGCTATAACCACACAATGGTGTCGAACTTTACTCTGTTGATATTCACCATAAAAATCATCAACCCAATCACCATCTCTAAGATACTTTTGCATATTCCTTATGTATCCTTCATGGCTAGATAATCTTGACTCTGCCCCTTTCATTTTTTGTCTTACTTGACTACGAGCTTCCTTTACAAGATCTTTTTGAGTTTTAATCCAATCTTTAATCTTTTTAGGATGTCTCCAATGATCCTCTGGTAAATCACGAAGACACTCATTAACACTCGACAACCCAAAATCTGGATTTTTTTCTGCCCGTGCAGCCCGTGCTTTCTTTAGACGTTCTGATGCAGCTGCCCTTTGTTCTTTAGACATAGGTTTACGAGGTTTGCGTTTTTTAGGCATTAAACTCCCAACTCTTCTCTACGTTTCTTTTCTTCTTTTTTAAATCTACGGATTCCCGCAGCCCTAGCATGTCTGCGTTTCTCACCCTTAGAACGATAATATTCACGTTCTTTCAATTCATTTAAAAGACCCTCTTCTTGAACCTTCTTCTTAAGAATTCTAATGGCCTGTTCAACATTACCATTGCGTACTTCAACTTTCATCTTCTGATATCTCCGACAGCTCTTCTTCTACTTTCTCTTCTAGCTTCTTTTTCTTCTTCTTCAAAGCCTTAATGTCCTTGTTAAGGCGATTGAAATCTTTTATATCGTACAAGCGTGCTTCCATTCGACTTCCAAGAGATTGCGCTTCTTCAATCAGCCCTGGCAAATAAGAGAAGTTCATAGTCTTAACACAGTCTCGCATCTCACGAAGAACATCACATAATAGTCTATTCGGCATCTTTTAAATCCTCATCCTCATCGCGTTGGCGTCCGGCCGGGCCGGCGCGGCCGCGGGCCGGCGGCCTGCAGGCGCCATTGCCGGAATTTATCCTGGCCAACCGCCGCTGGATCGAATTGATATTCTCTTATATATTTTTCTGCTGCTTCTATTGTATTGAAAAAAGAACCACCCATATCTTCTCCATCATCATATATTCTTACACAATATATACCAACAATTGGGGGTTTAATAACAAGATTGGGGTCTATAATTTCAAGTGTTGCGGTTTTCATTCTAAGGCCTCCTTCACTTTCTCAACTAGATTATCATAGGTAGCATAACAACCACCCATCCATTCACCATCTTCATACTCACGAATTTCATTTTTTTCCATATTCATCATAATTCCTCTAATTTTTCCAATAGAAATTGAAGTGCGTTCCAACACTTGGGTGATTTTGTTTCCAGTAGCGCCAATCCTGTACCAATACCATCTGCTGGCACGACAATATCTGCACCACCAAAGTCTTTGAATTTCTTACAGTAGTTATACACATTCCCATAATCTTTGAGAACTTCGTTCAAATCACTATCACCCAGAAAATCCGCTGCACCCATAGCCGGTCTGACCTTTGTGATAATACCAACAGCGTTGACTTCACCACGCATTTCCTTGGCTTGTCCACCCATTCCCTCACGGGCCATATTGTCTCCGAACAAATAGAGATTATTTGGATGGTCTTTCAGATCCTGGCGATATATGAATTTCTGTTTGATAAGAGCCATCAATCAAGTTCCTTGTTCATCATCATTCATTTATCCTCATATCGATTGGTCCTGGCGGGACCAATCGTATTGGTCGGAGCGGAGAGATTTGAACTCCCGATCTCCTGCTCCCAAAGCAGGCGGATTACCAGACTTTCCTACACTCCGATACTCTCCTAACAATATGTTAATATAATCAACTGCACATTCTAAAGTGTAAAAGAGGGCTCCAGATGTAAAAAGTAAAGGATGGTTATGCACCTTGTCATCATCAGAAACAATTACTACTGGTTTCTGTAAACTATATCCCCAAGCAATTTCGAACACAGTCCCATACGACGGTCTACGGTCATTAATTTCTTTGGGAAGATATGCAAGAATCAAATCACAGGCTTGAGTGTCCATGTAATTTTTCATCATAATTCTTTTTTTGGTTTCGGCATAACCAGACTCAAATTCTGCCCGGTAAGGGCTTATCGCAACAATGTTTTCAAGAAATGCTGCTGAACATTCTTCTCTCCATTGAGAGATTTCTTTGCTGGTACAATTTTCAATGGGCCCAGCAAGATATACAGACTTCTTCATTGATTATGCCTTCTTCTTGTTGGCATGTCTCAATGCCTTAGCCACTACTGAAGAAACAGGAACAAGTTCCTTATCACCATCTTTATCAGTGGTGGTGTAAACAAATCCATCTGCTTCTAACTTATCCAGCATTGCAGTAACGATACCCTCAAAGGCGTCCTTGACTGCTAAATGTTTGCCGAGATAAAAACAACCAGCCATGCAACCCAATGCAATCGCTGTATGTATGTACATGTTCATAACAATATTTATAACCTTCATTCGTTAATCTTACCTACAGTATAAAGGAAACTACAAGAAATGTCAAGAACTTTTTTAGAAAATCTTTTTAATTTTGTCACCGAGCTTGGTTGTGAGTGATTTGCTTTCCTCAGCATCAACATTTTCGTTGTGTTTTTTAATCTCATCATTCACCCGATTGTTCTCATTCACAGCAGTATCAATTGCAGTCTGTTGTTTTTCATAAAATTCTTTATACGCTACAATGATGGCCTTCTGCTGTCTCACCAGTTTTTGTATCTTTGCCATGTTCACCGAAAGGATTTCGTACCCCTTATCAGTAGTACCGAATACAACTCGCTTGTGTCCCTTTTTGTCTAGTTCATCCAGAACCGCCGCAAGATTTTCTTGTGTAACAACATACCAATCAACTCTCTCTAACTTTAATACATCAACTTCTGGTAAAACCAAAGGAACCCGCTCAACCGCTGTGGTTGAGACTTCCAGGCGCTTTACAGATGAACAACTAGTTAGGGAGGATATAGTTAGGATTGGCAACACTAGGACAACTAGTATTTGCTTTGCTTTTCTTTTCAACATTCACTTCTTTCTCCGTTAATGAGGAACCTGATATAATTTCAAAACACCGGAACATATCAGAAGTACCATTATTAATAATTTTTTGGATAGGTTTGGGTTTAGCAAGAGCAAGACGACCAATATTTCTTTCACCAAGTAATTTTGAGGTCTTGTTAAATTTATGCTGTACTACATCTACCTGTTTTCTGGCAGCTGCTAAACTTTCACTTGTTTTTTTTGCAATGCTGGCGGCCAGTTCAACATCATCTTCAAGTTGTTTTATTGCTTGTTCCTGTGTTGCAACTGCTGTTTCCAGCTTCGCAGCATTTTTATGGAGTGTTGCCATCTTATCTTGACTATCAGTATAATACCAATAAAATCCTGCTGACATAACTCCCATAACAATAAACATTACTAATGCAATTTTTAATCCCACATCATTTCTCCTTATGTAATCTCACAAAATAATCTGCATCAACCAAAACCAGAGGCTTTGTGTTGTTGCGTTTCAGAACCACAATTGGTTCATAGTCACCAGAGTTTTCTTCTGCCTGTTCATATGATTTCCAGACATTAACACTCTCTTGATTTTTACACTCAATAGAACACGGAAAGAGTTTTCTTGCAGCACGGGCCATGATTAAATCTTCACCACCAGCACCCATAGAACGACTTTCTATATCCTCTGGATGTACATCTAATTTTTCTATAAGCAGGTCACGAAACCACTGTTGTAGTCTTCTACCCTTCGCCTTAGCACTACTCGTCTTCATCTTCCCATTCTATTTCATCTTCAAGCTCATCTGATAAATCTGTTCCACAGAACAAACAATAAGTTACTCTATAATATATATCATCCATGTGATGCTTCACAGAAAATTCAGCTTCGCAATACTCACAAACAAACAACTTCATATTTATTGTATCTCACAAAATCCAGCAGTACATGCTAGTTCTTGTGCGCCAACTGTTGTATCTGTTTTTTCATAATCTGTCAATCTTGACCAATCAATTTCTATTGGCATTTTTTCAAGAAGGACATTATATTCCTTTTCATTACAGTCTTGATATGGAGATTGTTTATAGTTATGGTCATTGTACGGTAAGAATGAAACACCAGACATAGCATCAAAATTCCCGTAAACCCATGCACCAACATCAAGCCATTCATGTTCCTTTACTGATATTGTAACAGACGGTTTATGTTCGCACCAATTTTTCTGATATACCAACCACAATTCAAGTTGTTCAATAGCAGTCAAATCTGTACGAAACAAAGAGCCTTTATCTATTTTCATGGGGAAAGAAAATACAGTTGTATGGCTTGGATTCATCATATCATCTTCAGCAGGAAATCCAGCATCAACCATCATCTTTGTTAGGGGGTCTTTCTTGTCTCCACGAACAGTTCTAATATAAAAAGGATTGTGTCGAGCATGAATACCAGAAGCAGAATCAACTAACTGTGAAACTGTACCGGACGGTTTCACACAGGTAGTTGCTGCACTTTGTTTAATGCCTATCTTCTTTGAAAATTCAGCATTAGTCTTAATTACTTCATTACGTAAATCTCGTAACAAACCGGGCAACGAATGACATGATGTTGGAGAGGCTCCGTTGGTGTGTTGGTTGTCTGCAATACCAGTTAAAGACACACCTAAAAGTCTTTCCTCATCACAATTCCTTTTCCACGCAGCAGAAATATACTTGAAGTTTGTTAATGTAGATTGCATAGTTCCAAGTATTGCAGCAAGACGTACCTTTTTTAGAAGAGAGGTTTTAGTATCAGCTGACCTTATTACAACCTCCGATAGATTGCAAAATTCACGATTCCTTAAAATAATTTCAGAACAGGGGTTGGTGCCAAACTCATGTTCAGCATCTCTTCTCCCTAATTTTTTGACTTGCGCTTGTGCAGAAATTCTATTGAAGATGCCCCTCTCACCAGACTTGGAATCATAGAGAGCTTTCCACTCATCCATGAAGATACCAATATCTGGTTTCTCTGTGTAACATGCAGAGTTATTTGCAAGGGCTCTCTGACTTTCACTGTGATGCCACTGTCCTTCTTTTGCATACCGCATCCGGTCATCAGACAGATTCGATAAACTGATTAGTGCAGAACGGCGCACACCACCGACGACAACAACCTCAGCGACTTTGCATACTATGTCGTGGCATTCGATAGAGGTTAATTTCCGGCCTGGCGCTTCTTTAAAGGATGCTACAGTAAAATTAAATAAGGATTCTAATGGTTCTGGTCCTGATGCTCGACCACCAAATGTTTTAAGGGGAGCGCCTGCTGGGCGCACCCTCGACAAATCCCAACAAGGAACCTGTCCCACATACAACATACCAACCAACTCCTTGAAGGCCTTTGCCCAACCAAGTTTACTATCTGCAACAATAATAGTCGTATCTGTCTTATGAAATTCTTCGGCGATGGTTGGTAGTTGAGATATGTATTGCCGTTCTACGCTAAACCCTACACCAACACCATTCATCAGAACATATAAAATTTCATCAAATGATTGTGGTCGGTCAATTGCAATATAGGAACAATTATATCCAGCAATATTTTCTCGTTTAAGTGCCTCTCCTGCTGTCATAAGACAACGCATGGAAGGCATTACTTCTAAAGATAGTACTGCATCTTCTAGCTCTTTCCTTAGTTCTTTCGTTAAATTAAATTTGTGTTGGGTTTTAAGATGTTCGGTAAAAAAATTAAAATATCTAGCAACAGTTTCATCCCACGTTTCTCGTCTTTCTTCTTCTGGTAACCACCTTGAGTATCTTGATAAGTGAATAAATTCTTGATATGATGTTGGAAGATAGTTGTTAGCCATTTATTTTTCTCCATTCTGAAAATCTTAACTGGGCAGCTGCACCCGTAAAGATGTTATCTGTTATAATTTCTTGTATCTGTTCTTTAGTATATCCCGCCATAATCATATCGTTAATGTCTTTATGTTTTATATGGTCTGGCCAGATCACAATCTTTTTTCCAGCTCTAGTGCAAACCTCCATCTGTTTGCAAATTTCTTTATTTCTTGGTTCATTATCAAATATAACTGTCAATTCACCATTCTGTATAAGTCTACCTTCAATCATCAAAGGTTTATTAAAATCTGCGCCAGCAACCGCAATACAATTATCTAAAAATAAACTATCTATCGGCCCTTCAACTACAAATATTTCTTTTTCTTTTGTTACTCTATCTAAACCAAAAATTTTCGTTGACTCATCGTCAAGTTTAACTGTTAGATATTTGGGCTGTTCTTTTCCAAATGCTCTTCCCTGATATGTAACCACTTCTCCTTTCTCATCTCTAAACGGTATTATCAACCTTGGGTGATCTCCATCCAAGGAAGGGAATTTATTTGGTATTAATGTATTAGTGAATTTGTAGAATGCCTCGCATAGATATAAATCGGGGAGGAATTCTGCTGGAATGAATCTTTCTTCAATAATTTTTCGTGCCGGATGGTCTGTGGATAAATCTGAAATGGATTTAAGGTTTTTAAAAACACCCTTCTTTTTGCGAAAAACAGGAACATCAAACTTAAACTCCGGCTCTGGGTTGCTAGACTTAACCCCACTTCGATATCTCTCCAATATATAGTCTTTATGAATTTTTGAGTCTACATGCTTCAGAAGGTTGCCCAAAGTGGTGCCCACGCCACAATTATGGCACTTATAGAACAGGTCATTTTTATTTCGGTAAACGAATCCTCTAGCCTTAGAGCGAGACTTCTGTGAGTCTCCACAATATGGACAACGGAAGTTCCATAAAAAATCCCCCTTCTTCTTAAATCTTAGAAGTTGGGGGCTAAGGATATTAAGATATTTTGAATCAATATAAGACATAATAAAATAGAGTATACACCATTACGGTGTGAATGTCAAGGACTAAAATCAATAAATTTATGTAATATAAATCCTACGACTATTGAACCACCAATGACAAGGTGTCGCCATTTTTCTAGCAAACCTATTCTGTTATCGTTAGTAGAAAGTTTAGAATGAAGTTTATCTATTTTTGTGTCCAGTTCGTCAATTGTTTCTTCTTGATGTGAGAGTTTTTCTTCATGGACAGCAAGTAGTTGATTGATAGAATTGGAAACATCGGTTAACTTCTCAATTGCGATATCCAAACGATCATAAATTTTCCTTTGGCTTTTTAATTCACTTTTAAGAACTTTAACCTCTGTTTCCAACTCTGCCATAGTTTTAGCCTTTTTTCAACATAGACCAAACGCCCCAAGCAAGGGCACCATATAAAATAACTTGAGTTAGCCCCATACCACCAAAAAGTACGGCACATGCTGCAGCTGCAACAATCAAGCCCTGATGGGAGGATGCTTCACTAATCCTATCTGAAATAAAATTACTCATTTTAGTTCTCCTTTTCTAATTTATTTAGTCTCTCTTCAAGCTCTTTAATTTTCATGGCGACATTTGGATATTTTGTCTTCCAATTATTTTCATCCTTTAAAATCTTCAGCCCCAACTTGCTTGACGCCCATGTTAAAACATCATCAGCCTTATCATAAAACCAGACACCCATTTTGGTATCAGCAAACCAACTGTTTGCTACCATACCTAAAATAGAACCAGTAATATTAGAAATTAAAAACAACCACATGGATTATTTATTATCCTCAAACAACTTCATTTGTGGTTTCGCCATCCCACATGTGACAACATATGCAGAGAGCTTCTTCTGTGCAATCACAGGGGTCGCAATCGCATAATGGATTTTTACACTCTTCGTTAATACAATCAGGTCCAGCCATTTAAATTCTCCTTGTTGTTACTTTCCTTGTCCACGATATCGTTTATAACTTGCTCGTTTATTCTTATTCATGCTAGAAGTCTTAATCATCGTATGGTTTCCACCAATACTAGTTTTCTTCTCAACTGCATCTTTCTTTACGAATCCTGCTGTTTTTTTGGCCATCTTATTTCTTTCTTGGAAGTATACTCCAACGTCCAAATAGACGTACAGAGTAGTATGCAGCATATATTTTCCACTTTGGAACAGAAGGATTAGCGTCCTTCATTCCTAACAAAAATACATTATCTGCTGATTTTCTAGCAGCTTTTATTAGTACTGGATTTTCACTATTTTTAAGGGCTCTAGCATGTTCATAACGATATATACAAATTCTTTTATATAAAAGATCATGAATAATTGCAGCTCGTGCAACATCCCAAGGGGCAATAATATTCCATATAATTCTCGGAACAGACGCCAAATCAGTTATAAACCCTTCATTTACAACAATTTTGTGTTCTTTTATGGAAATTCCAACAGTTTTTAATGAAATTTCATCTACACCAGCATCATAATCCCATTGATATGATAATGGCCTGGACAAAATCCATTTGCGAGGTGGGTTAAATTCTGCCTCAATTTTGTTGTTGAATTTTCCCATTATCACATTATTTAGTAATTGCAATAAGTACAGAACCCTAAATATATTATATCACTTATAGGGGGAGGAATAAATGAAACTTTTTACTAAGTTTAAGCAAGACTTTAAACATACTAAACAAGTTGTATTTACTCTTGAAGACTACCTTAAAAAATGCAAAACTGACCCTTTATATTATGCATCATCAGCTGAACGGATGCTTAAATCAATAGGTGAACCAGAATTAATATACACTAGAGATGATGAAAGACTGTCTAGAATATTTTACAATCGTGTAATTAAAACATATCCAGCGTTCAGTGAATTTTATGGAATGGAAGAAACGATTGAAAGCATTGTTTCTTATTTTAAACATGCGGCACAAGGACTAGAAGAAAAGAAACAGATTTTATATCTGCTTGGTCCTGTCGGTGGTGGTAAGTCAAGTTTAGCAGAGAAACTAAAACAACTTATGGAACAATATCCATTTTATGTTTTAGCGGTAGAACATGATGATGGAGAAATAGAACTGTCTCCTGTTTTAGAGACACCGTTAGGTCTATTCGATCCAGACAAGTATGCTGACAGTATCAAAAAGGAATATGGTATTCCTAAACGATATCTGTCTGGGCTCGTGAGCCCATGGGCAACAAAAAGATTGAATGATGTATTTAAGGGAGATATCTCTAAGTTCAAAGTTGTTCAGGTTAGTCCAAGTAAATTAAATCAAGCTGGAATAACCAAAACAGAACCCGGCGATGAGAACAACCAAGACATCAGTGCTCTTGTTGGTAAAGTAGATATTCGTAAACTCAACAAATATAGTCAAAGTGATCCAGACTGCTATAGTTTTAGTGGAGCCCTATGCCGTGCAAATCAGGGATTGATGGAATTCGTTGAAATGTTCAAGGCACCAATTAAAATTCTACATCCATTGTTAACTGCAACACAAGAGGGTAACTACAATGGTACAGAGGCATTAGCTTCTATACCTTTCAATGGTATAGTTCTTGCTCACAGTAATGAGTCGGAATGGCAATCATTCAAAAACAATTCAGCAAATGAGGCGTTCATTGACCGTATTTGTATTGTCAAAGTACCGTACTGCTTGAGAGTAACAGATGAGATTAATATCTACAACAAACTAATCCAAAACAGTTCTCTTGGTGATGCAATTTGCGTACCCAAAACATTAGAAATTCTATCGCAATTTGCTGTACTAAGTCGCATCAAAGAACTTGAAAATTCAAGTATCTTTTCCAAGATGAGAATATATGATGGCGAAACTCTTAAAGACATTGATCCAAAAGCAAAGTCTCTTCAAGAATATAGAGACAGTGCTGGTATTGATGAAGGTATGTCTGGACTGTCAACACGATTTTCTTTCAAGGTGTTGTCAAGAGTATTTAACTATGACCCAGAAGAGATTGCTGCCAACCCCGTACATTTAATGAGAGTACTTGAAGATTCTATTGAGAAAGAACAGTTTGCTCAGGAAAAAGAAGCAAAGTATATTGACTATATCAATTCCTATTTGAAACCAAAATATGCTGAGTACATCGGTAAAGAAATTCAGATGGCTTATCTTGAATCATATAAGGAATATGGCCAGAACCTATTTGATAAGTATATTGAGTTTGCTGACCATTGGTTGGAAGATAAGGATTACCGTGAGTCAGAAACCGGAGAAATGTTTAACCGTGAGACATTAAACAAGGAACTGGAAAAAATTGAGAAGCCTGCTGGTATAGTCAATGCTAAGGAATTTCGTGGTGAAGTTGTCAAGTTTGCATTACGCATAAGGTCAACGAGTGATGGGAATAATCCAGTATGGACTAGTTATGAGAAGTTAAAAGAGGTAATCGAAAAGAAAATGTTTTCATCCACTGAAGATCTTCTGCCTGTTATTTCTTTCACTAAAAAGGCAAATAAGGATGAACAAAAGAAACATGATGAATTTGTTAATCGTATGGTAGACTATGGATACACAGAAAAACAAATTAGATTATTAGTAGATTGGTTTATCCGTGTAAGAAAATCAGAGTAGTAGTATCATGTCAGCAACGGTCATTGATCGGCGGAAAAGTGGTGCTAAAAAAAGTTCTGGTATTAGACAGAAATTTATAAAGCGTGTAAAAACGCATGTTAAAGAGGCTGTCAAAAAAGCGATAAAAGAAAAGAATATCGCTGATATAAATGAAGAAGATGAGAATAATGAAGTAAAAGTTCCTATCGATGGTATAGCAGAACCACGTATGCACCATCGGTCAGGCAGTGATCGTAAATATGTTCTATCGGGAAACAAAGATAAGATAGTTGGCGATGCCCTTCCTAAACCAGAAGGCGGGCAGGGTGCTGGCCGAAAAGGTTCGCCTGATGGTGTTACGGAAGATGAGTTTACTTTCGTTCTAACCAAAGAAGAGTTTCTTGATTTCTTTTTCGATGACCTGGCACTACCAGACTTAATTAAAACCACTCTTAAAGACACCAATATATTTAAACCAAAACGAGCCGGATACACCACTGTTGGTAGTCCGGTCAACATGAATATTGTTCGTTCAATGCGTAATGCTATTGGACGGCAAATGGCATTGCAAACTCCACACATAGAAGAATTGGCCAGACTTGAAAAGAAATTACTCAAGTGCAAATCTGAAAAAGAACGCAAGGAAATTGAAGACAGTATTGAAGAAGCAAAAAAGGCAATCGCCAGTGTGCCCTTCATCGATGATATTGACATACGTTATAACTCATTCAATTCACAACCAGACCCAGCAACCAAAGCAGCTATGTTTTGTTTGATGGATGTTTCTGCATCAATGGGAGAATGGGAAAAGGGATTGGCTAAACGATTCTTCATGTTGTTGTATGTGTTCCTACTTCGCAACTATGAAAAGATAGATATTATATTCATTCGTCATACTCATGAAGCCGCCGAGGTGGATGAACAAGAATTTTTCTATAGTACAGAATCCGGTGGTACAATTGTTAGTACAGCACTCACTTTGATGCAAGAAATTATTGAAACAAAATACAGTACATCAGAGTGGAATATATATGGTGCTCAAGTATCTGATGGTGATAATTATGCAAACGACTCTGTTGTTTGTGAAAAAATATTAGGAGAAAGTATATTACCAGCAGTACAATATTTTGCTTATGTGGAGATAGATAACGATTCTTATAATAAGTATATATGGGGTATGATAGGATCTATTACTACATTATGGAAAAGTTATATGAAACTCAAGGAACAATTTTCTAATTTTAATATAGTATCAATACAACACCCAAGAGAAATTTTTCCTGTGTTCCAAAAACTATTTAAAAAGAAAGCATAACATATGTCAGAACCACTATGGACTTCATCTGATTGGACTTTTGATTTAATTAAAAAAGTTGACGATAAAGTAGCTGAAATAGCACATGATGAATATCAATTAGACACCTACCCAAATCAGATTGAAATTATCTCATCTGACCAAATGTTGGAAGCCTATTCCTCACACGGGTTGCCAGTGTATTATGAGCATTGGTCTTTTGGTAAACAACTAACCAACCAACAGAAGTCATATCGTAGAGGTCGAATGGGTCTGGCATATGAAATTGTAATCAACTCAAATCCATGCATTTCATACCTTATGGAAGAGAATACCATGACGATGCAAGCACTCGTTATTGCTCATGCATGTTATGGACACAACAGTTTCTTTAAAAATAACTACCTATTCAAACAGTGGACAGATGCAGATTCAATAGTTGATTATCTGTTGTTTGCGAAAAAATATATTAAAGAGTGTGAAGAAAAATATGGTGAAAAGGAAGTAGAAAATCTTCTTGACAGCGCTCATGCATTAGCAGATTATGGTGTTGACAAATATGAGAAGCCTCGTAAAATGTCTATTAAGGATGAAGAACGTAGACAAAAAAGTCGGGAAAAATGGCAACAAAAATATCAGAATGAACTTTGGTATAACTTAGTAGATAAACACAAAACAAAAAAGACAGAAATTGAAAATTTTCCGAAAGAGCCTCAGGAGAATATATTATATTTTATTGAGAAAAATTCTCCCCAATTAAAATCTTGGCAACGTGAGGTTATAAGAATTGTTCGTAAAATATCACAATATTTCTATCCTCAAAAACAAACGAAACTGATGAACGAAGGGTGGGCTTCATTTTGGCACTATACGATTATGAATAATATGTTTGACAAGGGATTGATAACCCAAGGAGCGATGATAGAATTTCTCAAGTCGCACACCAATGTTACATACCAATCTTCCTTTGAAGAAGAACACTATAAT
>Ga0066848_10000279_pt1 | contig 18493 bp, 15 predicted proteins | sample ETNtaG_23_FD_65491 | JGI IMG/M metagenome (GOLD analysis project Ga0066848, IMG submission 65491) | Marine microbial and viral communities from oxygen minimum zone, Eastern Pacific Ocean - ETNP201310SV72 | ecosystem: Environmental > Aquatic > Marine > Oceanic | place: Pacific Ocean: Eastern... | reverse complement strand
GTGGATGTTGGTACCAACGCAGAGATCGTACTTGGCAACCAAGATCGCCTACTGGCCGCGTCCAGTCCAACAGGACCTGCTTTTGAAGGAGCCCAGATTTCTTCAGGACAGCGTGCTGCACCCGGAGCGGTTGAACGTGTCCGCATTGATCCAGTGACCTTGGATCCCCGCTTCCGTGTCATAGGATCCCAATGCTGGTCCAATGAGCCTTCCTTTGAAGAAGAGACACGCAAGCTTGGGGTAACCGGAATTTGCGGGTCGGGGATCATTGAAGCGATTGCCGAACTCTATCTGTGTGGAATCATCACTCGAGACGGACTGTTCAATGAAACCTTGAGGAGTCAAAATAGCCGGATCATCAAAGAAGGTCGAACCTGTGCCTACCTTCTCCATTCAGGAGAACCCGAACTTCGAATCACCCAGAATGACATCCGTGCCATTCAGTTGGCCAAAGCGGCTCTATACGCCGGCATCCGTCTACTCATGGATCACCTTGGTGTCGAGAAAGTTCAGCGCATCCGGCTTGCTGGAGCCTTCGGCAGTCACATCGACGTCAAATATGCGATGGTCCTGGGATTGATCCCGGATTGTGATTTGGAGCAGGTCAGCTCTGCGGGTAACGCAGCAGGTACCGGTGCCCGCATCGCACTGCTCAACCATGCATCGCGCAGGGAAATTGAAGAAACAGTTCGACAAATAGAAAAGATCGAAACAGCCGTAGAACCCACTTTTCAACAACATTTTGTGGACGCCATGGCCATACCGCATCAGCATGCGTCCACAAAACATCTACAAAAAATCGTAAGTCTTCCTGATTCCAAAAACTCGACCCAAAGCATCGGGGAGGATCGTCCCAGAAGAAAACGCAGTAAAAAGATGGTTGCATGAACAGGAGGCATGAGTGAATTCCCCGAAACCATGGAGAAGCTTATGAAATCCGACGCACAAGTAGTTGTGATAGGTGGTGGCGCGATGGGCGTCGGCCTGCTTTACCATCTGGCCCAGGAAGGCTGGAAGGATATGATGCTGATTGAAAAAGGGGAACTGACGTCTGGTTCCACCTGGCATGCTGCAGGGCTCGTCCCGCATTTCATCGGCAGCCTCAACATGGCCAAGGTGCATCGTTATGGCTCAGAACTCTATCAGGTCCTTGAAGCAGAAACCGGACAGGCGACCGGATGGCATGGATGCGGAGCCATCCGATTGGCAGTCAAACAGGATGAAGTGGATTGGTTTCAATACGTCCAGGGGGTGCTTCAGTTGGCAGGTGCGGAATGCCACCTGATCGGTCCTGACGAGATCCGAAAACTCCATCCTCTGCTCGACACCAAGGGTGTGCTGATGGGAGCGTATACTCCAAATGACGGACACACCGATCCCAGTGGAATCACCAATGCAATGGCCGCCGGTGCCAAAATGCGTGGTGCGGAAATCATCCGGCACAACCGGGTTACCGACATCAATCCTCTTGCTAGCGGGGAATGGGAAGTGGTGACCGAGCAAGGAACCGTCATCTGCGAACACGTGGTCAATGCAGCAGGATCCTTTGCTGGTCAAGTCGGTGAGATGGTCGGTCTGAAGGTGCCGATAGTGAATATGGTCCACCAGTACCTTGTCACCGAAAGCATCCTGGAAGTCAATGATTTGGAAAAAGAAATCCCGGTCGTTCGCGACCCCTGGTCTTCCTGCTACTACCGTCAGGAACAGCAAGGACTTGTAATCGGCCCCTATGAAATGAATGCCGAAGCATGGGGACTTGATGGGATCGACTGGAGCTTTGACAACGCTCTCCTTCCTCCTGACACCGAGAGACTGGAACCGCATCTTGAAAAAGTTGCAGAGCGGATACCTGTTTTTGGGGACGCCGGCATCAAGCGTGTCGTCAGTGGACCCATCACCCACACACCGGATGGTAACTTCCTCCTAGGCCCTGCTCCCGGACTGAAAAACTTCTGGATGTGTTGCGGAGCCAGCATCGGCATCACCCAGGGAGCTGGTGCAGGAAAATATTTGGCTCAGTGGATGATCTACGGGCAGACGGAAATCAATGTACGTGAAATGGATGCACGACGCTTTGGGGACTGGGCAGCCGGACGATACACCCTGGAAAAAGCAGTCGATGATTACGAGCATATGTACCAGGTGCATTATCCCGGTGAATTCCGGGAACCGGGACGAACACAACGCACCACACCTGTGTATGAGACTCTGAAAACCAAGGGTGCCGTCTTTGGAGAGATTTTTGGTTGGGAACGGGCCAAATGGTTCGATCCAAACCAGGAAGGAGAGCAATACAGCTTCAAACGGAACAATTCCTTTAACGCTGTTGCCGCAGAATGTAAAGCGGTGCGTGAACATGCTGGACTTCTCGATCTCTCGAGCTTCGCCAAGTTCGACATTCAAGGAGAAGATGCAACTTCCTTCCTGAATCGTCTATGCGCGAATCGAATTCCAAAAAAGGCTGGCGGCATCTCCCTGGTTCACCTCTTGACCGATCTTGGTGGGATCGAGTGTGAGGGAACGGTTGCTAGGCTTTCCAAGGATGTCTTCTATTTCCTCTCAGCCGCGGTAGCTGAAATCCATGATGAAGACTGGTTGGATCAGCAACGCTTACCCGGTGAAAGGGTGGAGATCTCGAATGTTACCAACGATTACGGAGTACTCGTACTCACTGGTCCTCGTTCAAGGGACATCCTGAAACAACTGACCGATGCCGATCTTTCCAACGAGGCATTTCCCTGGCTGCGGTGTCAGGAGATCGAGGTGGCAGGCATCCCGACCCGTGCCCTCCGTGTTTCTTATGTGGGAGAACTCGGTTGGGAACTCCACCATCCGATGGAGAGAATGCAAGAACTTTACGATCAGTTGCATGAGGCTGGAACATCCCAAGGTCTGAGGGATTTCGGAACTTATGCTGTCAATTCACTTCGCATGGAAAAAGCCTATAAGGCCTGGGGTGGAGAACTGACCACTGAAATCACTCCCGTCGAAGCGGATCTTCTGCGCTTCGTCGATTTCAGCAAATCCTTCACAGGCCGGGAAGCCACCCTGGCCCGTAAACTCCAAAGCACCGCAATGCAGTTGGTCTACTTGAGTTTGGATTCTCCTGAAACCGATTGCCTTGGAAACGAACCGGTCTTCGACGGTGAAAAAATGATCGGTGTCACCACCGGAGGAGCCTATGGACACACCGTCTCCCAAAGCCTGGCTTTTGCTTATGTTCCTCCCGATTATGCGGCACCAGGAACCCGTTTTGAAATTCCACTGCTTGGGGCGCGAAGGAGTGCGACTGTAATTCCGGAAGCGGTCTATGATCCAAACAATGATCGTTTAAAACACGGGTGATTCCTGACAAGGAGGCAAAATGACTCAAGGAGTAGGCAGGAGAATGGGAGGGCGTGAGGCCCGCAGACAGGTGAGGGCTTCAGCTCTCCCTGAATCCCTCAAACCAGTCTGGCCGGGGTATGAAAGCGGACGATACCTTCCGCTTCGGGAACATGAACTGGATTTGATTCATGAACAGGTGATCCGGGTCCTGGAGGAAATTGGACTCACTGATGCCATCCCATCCTGCATCGAGGTAATGGCGGCAAAAGGATGCCGGATGACAGACTCAGGCAGGCTGCTGATTCCAAGAAAGGTGCTCGAAGAAACGCTGGAACAGGCCTCAAAGCAACTCACTCTCCATGGACAAAAACCTGAACATGACTTGGATCTTTCCGGAAGCCGAATCCATTTCGGGACCGGAGGAGCCGCAGTTCATATCGTTGAGGCGGAATCCCGAAATTATCGTGAATCAACCGTCAATGATCTTTATGACCTGGCAAGGCTATGCGACAAACTGGAACATATCCATTTTTTCCAAAGACCGATTGTGTGCCGTGATCTCGACGATCTAAGGGAAATGGATTTCAACACCTGTCTCGCTTCGGTCTTCGGAACCTCAAAACATGTCGGTACCAGTTTCATGGATCCACTTCATGTTGAAGAAAGTCTGAAGGTGCTCCATCTCATTGCTGGCAGTGAGGAAGCCTGGAGAGCTAGACCCTTTGTGAGTATGTCCAGCTGTTTTGTCGTACCTCCGATGAAATTCGCCCAAGACGCCTGTCGTTGTCTCGAAGTCGGAGTATACGGAGGAATGCCAATCCTGTTGCTCAGTGCTGGTCAGGCTGGAGCCACTGCCCCAGCAACGATTGCTGGAGCGGTCGTGCAGTCAGTAGCGGAAGTGCTGGCAGGACTGGTTTATGCCAATGCCATAGTTCCTGGAGCCCAAGTGATTTTTGGCACCTGGCCCTTTGTCTCAGATTTGAGGACAGGTGCAATGAGTGGTGGAAGCGGAGAACAGGCAATACTAATGGCGGCCTGCGCCCAAATGGGGCGCTATTACAATCTTCCCACCGGAATCGCTGCCGGGATGACCGATTCCAAACTCCCAGATGCTCAGTCTGGCTATGAAAAAGGGTATACCGTCACATTGGCTGCTCATTCCGGGGCCAACCTGGTTTATGAATCAGCCGGCATGCAGGCCAGTCTTCTGGGGTGCAGCCCGGAAAGTTATGTCATCGACAACGATATGCTCGGTGCGATCAACCGAACCTTGCGCGGCATCGAAATCAACGAGGATACCTTAGCTTTCGACACCATCCGCCAGGTTTGTACCGAAGGCCCAGGACATTATCTTGGGCATGAGCAAACCCTGTCGCGAATGCAGTCCGATTACCTTTACCCGGAAGTTGGGGATCGTGAAAACATCAATAACTGGATCGATCAGGGTTCGATGAGCATCGAAGAAAGGGCTGCAAAGCGCTGTAGGGAAATCCTCGATACTCATTTCCCCGACCACATCAGTCCTGAAATTGAATTAAAGATTCGGGAACAGTTCCCGGTTCGTTTTGAGAAGGGATCCACAAATACCCTGAATCCCCAAGTAGCTTGACTTCAACATGAGACTGAACAAATTCAATACCCTGACCTTTGATGTCGTGGGAACACTGATTGATTTTGAGACGGGAATTTTGAACTGGTTTCAGCCCCACCTGAAACAGAAGGGATCCGAAGTGGAAGAAGAAGAGATCCTGACCGGATTTGCACGAACCGAGGCACATTATCTCAAGACTCTTCCTAAGAGTTCATTCACTGGACTTCTCCCGGTCATCTACAGCGATATGATGCGTTCTTGGGGTTTTTCTGCCAACGAGGAAGACGGGTTGGAATTTCAGGATTCCATCCAGGAATGGCCACCTTTTCCTGACACGATTGATGCTCTTACAGAATTGAAGAAAAACTATCATCTGGTTGCCGTTTCCAACTGCGATTCCTCCTACCTCGAGTGGATGTCTACAAGCATTGGTGATCCGTTTGATGAGATGGTGAGCAGTGATGTGGTAGGGGTGAATAAACCGGATGAACGTCTTTTCCAGGAAGTTCTGAGACGTCTGAATCGCAGAGGGATCCTTCAAGAGGAAATCCTGCATGTGGCACAGAGCCAATTCCACGACATCGTTCCTGTTTCCGTATTGGGATGGTCTTCCGTATGGATCCACCGTCGCCACAACCGTCCTGGTTTCGGGGCTACCCCAAAACCTTACAAGATGGTGAAACCCTCACTGAACATGCAAAACCTGAAAGAGCTGTTGGAGGTTTTGAAACGGAACCGTGAGGATGAATCGAAACGAAGTAAAGGAACGTTCAGTTTAAGAGTGACTTTCAACCATACAGAAGCAGCCTGAACTCTAAAAATAATAAGATGGCAGATCGGAAAAAACGGGCTGGTGGAAGATCAGCCAGACAGGCAGAAAGGCAGAGGCCTAAAGCCCTAAGTGCAGCCTACATCAAACGCAAAATTCCCGTCTACAACCTGCTTGATGAAGAAAGCCTGAGCCTCATCGAAAACAACGCAGATACCATCCTCCAGGAAATCGGCATCGAATTCCGTGGCGACACGGAAGCCTTGGATCTGCTCAAAGAAGCAGGGGCAGATATCAAAGGAGAACGGGTACGTTTTCCCAAGGGGATGTGTCGGACCTTGATTCAGGCTTCAGCACCAAAGGAATTCATCCAGCATGCCCGTAATCCAGAACGCAGTGTTGTCATCGGAAACGACAATATGGTTCTCGTCCCGGCTTATGGATCACCATTTATTCGGAATGTCGAAGAAGGTCGTCGTTATGCGACGATTGAAGACTTCCGTAATTTCGTCAAACTCGCATACCAGAGCCCCTATCTTCATCATTCCGGAGGAACGATTTGCGAACCTGTCGACCTTCCTGTCAACAAGCGCCATTTCGACATGGTATACACGCACATGCGCTACAGTGACAAACCCTTCATGGGGTCGGTGACCGCACCTGAACGGGCCGAAGATACCGTGGAAATGGCAAAAATTCTGTTTGGTATCGATTTCGTAGAAAACAACACAGTGATCACCAGTCTGATCAATGCTAATTCACCCATGGTTTGGGACTCAACAATGCTGGGAGCACTCAAAGTCTATTCACGCAACAATCAGGCGGTGATTCTCTCCCCCTTCTGCATTTCAGGAGCCATGTCCCCGGTTACTGTTGCTGCCACATCAACCCAGCTTTATGCAGAGGCATTATCCGGAATGGCTTTTTCGCAGTTGGTCCGACCTGGAGCACCAGTCATCTTCGGTACTTTTTCCAGTTCGATGTCGATGCAGTCTGGTGCCCCAACTTTCGGAACCCCCGAACCTCAACAGGTTCTCTACATCGTCGGAGCTCTAGCCAGGCGTCTCGGAGTTCCTTTCCGAAGCGGAGGAGGTCTTTGTGCTTCAAAGATTCCAGATGCACAAGCGGCTTATGAAGCAGCCAACACGCTTCAGCATGCGATGCTTGCAGGAGTCAACTTCATGCTCCACACTGCGGGCTGGCTTGAAGGAGGCCTGGCAATGGGGTACGAAAAATTCATCATGGACCTTGATCAGGCAGGCTTGATCCACTCTTTCACCAAAGGTGTTGATCTCTCTGAAAACGGATTCGGCCTGGACGCTATACGTGAAATTGGACCAGGAAATCATTTTCTGGGATCGTCACATACCCAGGCTAATTTTGAAACGGCTTTCTACCGATCCGAACTATCCGACAACAACAGTTTTGAGCAATGGGAAGCAGAAGGAGGTCTCGACATGGCTCAACGCGCACAAGTCAAATGGAAGACAATGCTTGAATCCTATGAAAAACCCTCTATGGACCCTGCACTGGATGAAGAACTTCAGGCTTATATAAACCGGAGAAAAAACTCCTTTCCCGATCAGAATTATTGAACCCTTCAACTCAAAAATGGAGATGTCATGAGTGAAGAAGAACAAATGAATGAAGAAGATGATCTTGATCTTTCAACCCTACCCGATGATGAGCTCGTGCAGCAAATGCATGATGATCTATATGATGGCCTGAAGGAAGAGATTGAGGAAGGCACCAACATTCTCTTGGAACGAGGATGGGGTCCCGACAAGGTCCTAAATGACGCACTGGTGGAAGGAATGCGAATCGTTGGCATTGACTTTCGCGACGGCATCCTTTTTGTCCCTGAAGTTCTGCTTGCGGCTAACGCAATGAAAGGTGGCATGTCCATCCTGCGTCCCCTGCTGGCGGAAACAGGAGCGTCTTCAATTGGAAAGATGGTGATCGGGACGGTCAAAGGAGATATCCACGACATTGGGAAAAATTTGGTCGGAATGATGCTCGAAGGTGCTGGATTTGAAGTCATCGACTTGGGCATCAACAATCCGGTGGAAAACTATCTTGAAGCGCTGGAAGAGCATAAACCTGATATGCTCGGCATGTCGGCCCTGCTAACCACCACCATGCCTTATATGAAAGTGGTGATCGATGAGCTGGTCAATCGTGGAATACGGGATGATTACATCGTGATGGTCGGTGGAGCTCCACTTAATGATGAATTCGGTGAGGCCATCGGAGCTGACGCCTATTGCCGAGATGCGGCTGTGGCCGTCGAAACAGCGAAAGCGCTGGTGAAGGAAAAAAGAGAAAAACAGGCAGAAGGAATTGAAGTTTGATGAAGGATTCCCATGAAATTCTGATGATCGCCTGTGGTGCACTGGCCCGTGAAATTGAAACGCTCAAACAGCTCAACCAGATGAAATTCTGGAAGATCCGATTTCTTCCAGCTCGCTGGCACAATCATCCTCAAAAGATTCTGGAAGGAATTGAGAAAATCCTGGAAGAGACCAACGGCCGATATTCCAGGATTTTCGTCGCATATGCAGATTGTGGAAATGGAGGAATGTTTGATCGGCTGATTGAGAACTATGGTGTCGAAAGGCTTCCAGGTGCCCATTGTTATGAATCCTTCAGCGGGACACAAAACTTTGAAAAGATGATGGTAGAGGAACCGGGCACTTTTTTTCTCACCGATTTTCTGGTGAAGACCTTCGACCAACTGGTCTTCCGTGAACTGGGGCTGGATCGTCATCCTGAATTGAAAGAGGAATATTTCAGACACTACAAGCGCCTGGTGTATCTTGCACAAACCGTTGATTCCGAACTCAGGACCAAAGCAAAACAGGCTGCAGAGTTACTTGAACTCAAATACGAGTACCGATACACCGGATATGGAGATCTGAAAACAGTGCTAAACTCTTGGCTGCAAACTTCCCTTTATGGCAAAACTGATCAGCATCTACTGGCGTGACATCCCTTCTCAGGTAATCGCGAAAAAAGGCCGAACTAGTGCCAAAGTGCAACTTTCCGAACGATTCCAAGTCGCGATCGATAAAGCTGCGATGAGGGCGGGAAAGCAGGGAAGTGCAGAATATCTGGACGATTGGCGCAGATCGTATTCCGACTGCGGAGACAACTTGGATAAGGCAGCCTCAGAGGCTGCAGAAAAATATGAACTCGAATACTCAGATGATCGACTGACCCTTCTCGCTAAAGCAAAGGGGCTTGATCCTGAAAAAGAGAATCATCCTGAAATTGAAAAATCCAACGGGGATTAAGGTTCAAAGCAAAGAATTCAACAAATCATTCATTCTAAACAACGGAATTATATCACTCATACCAATTCATGACTGAAACCATCATCAGTTCCGCATCCAAGGAAATCCGCATCGGTTTTGAACAACCGTTTGTGATCATAGGAGAGCGAATTAATCCAACTGGACGCAAGTTGCTTGCAAAGGAAATGGCCGAAGGAGATTTTTCTCGTGTGGAAAAGGATGCTTTGGCTCAGGTTGAAGCAGGAGCCCAAATGCTTGATGTCAATGCAGGCATTCCCCTCGCGGATGAACCGTTTATCCTTGCAGAAACAATTAAACTCGTGCAATCCCTGACCAATGTACCACTTTCCATCGATTCCTCCATTGTAGATGCCCTAGAAGCTGGTCTTAAGGTCTACCAAGGCAAAGCCCTCCTTAACTCTGTCACAGGGGAAGAGGAACGTCTCGAATCGGTGCTTCCTCTGGTAAAAAAATACAACTGTGCTGTAGTCGCCATTTCCAATGATGAAACAGGAATTTCTGAAGATCCTGATGTGCGTTATGAAGTTGCAAAAAAAATTGTCGAACGTGCCGAGGACCACGGCATTCCAAGGGCCGATGTGATTGTCGATCCGCTGGTGATGCCCATTGGAGCCATGGGAACGGCAGGAGTGCAAGTGATGCAACTGGTCCGACGCCTGAAAGTGGAGTTGAAGGTCAACACCACCTGCGGAGCTTCAAACGTCAGTTTTGGACTGCCCAATCGGGATGGAGTGAATGCCGCTTTCCTGACCATGGCCATGGCTTCAGGATTGACCTCCGCGATCACCAATCCGCTTCATGGCTCCGTCATGCAGGCAGTGATGGGTGGCGACGTGATGCTCGGACATGACAGCAACTGCAGCAATTGGATCCGTAAATACCGAGAACCGCCCACTGTGTTGAATTCGGGTGCAGGAAGGCGTGAACGCCGACGAACAAGAACTTCCAGAACTGCCTGAATTTCCATGACCGTCAGCGTCTTTGAACTCTTCAAAATCGGTATCGGGCCTTCCAGTTCCCACACGGTAGGGCCGATGAAAGCAGCACGGCTTTTTTTGGAAAATGCCAAACAGCAAGGACATTTTGAGGATGCTGTTTCGTTGTCTACCGAATTTTTCGGTTCGCTCGCCCTAACCGGAATCGGACATGGAACGGACAAAGCCGTGTTGATGGGACTCGAGGGTGAGTTTCCAGAAACAATTGATCCTGCCTCAGTAGGCCCACGCTGTGATAAAATCCAGAGAAATTCCAAACTCGACCTTCTGGGATTCAAAACCATTCCTTTCTCCATCGAGGAAAACCTAAAGTTCCACCAAGAAGAACAGCTTCCAATCCATTCAAACGGGATGCGTTTTTCACTTTATGATGCATCTGCCTATCAAACATTTCAGCAAGTGTTCTATTCCATCGGTGGGGGGTTTGTCATGGAAGAATCAGAAATGCAGCAACCCTCCGGGCCAGGAACCAATCCCCTACCCTACCCCTTTTCCAATGCGTCAGAATTGCTCGAACTTTGTGAAAATCAACACTGGAGCATCGCAGAACTGATTCATGAAAATGAGAAATCCTGGCAAAACGAACAGGAAATCCACCACGGACTGCAGAAAATCTGGGAGGTAATGCAACAATGCATGCAAAGGGGACTGGAATCCGAAGAGATCTTTCTACCTGGAGGCCTTCATGTTCGTCGCAGGGCCAGGGGCCTTTTCCAGGAATTGACCCAAGAACGTGAACAAGGGATCGTTGAGACAATGGACTGGGTCAGCCTTTACGCGATCGCCGTCAATGAAGAAAATGCCGCTGGAGGAAGAGTCGTCACCGCCCCTACAAATGGAGCTGCAGGGGTGATTCCGGCTGTCATGCATTACTGTTTTGATACGCGAAAAGATTTTGATGAAAACGCAGTAGCAAAATTTTTGCTCACCGCCGCGGGCATAGGTATCCTCTTCAAAGAAGGTGCTTCACTTTCTGCCGCCGAAGTTGGCTGCCAGGGAGAAATCGGGGTCGCCTGTTCCATGGCCGCCGCAGGACTCGCAGCAGTAATGGGAGGAAGCCCAAGGCAAGTCACCAATGCCGCAGAAATCGGAATGGAACACAACTTGGGTCTGACTTGTGATCCTGTTGGTGGATTGGTTCAAATTCCCTGCATTGAACGCAACACGATGGGAGCCGTAAAGGCGATCAACGCTGCACGGCTTTCGATGCGAGGGAACGGTGAACATAAAATATCCCTTGATCATGTGATTGCGACAATGCGGCGAACCGGTGAAGACATGCTTCACCATTACAAAGAGACCTCCCTTGGGGGTCTGGCTGTCAGTTCAATTGAATGCTGACCAGGGATGTCTAAAGAAGCAGCTTCAACCGCATCGACATCGATTCTGAAAGACGCATCAGTGTATTATTGTGATAACCATGCATCTTGTTTTTCATTCATGTTTGTAAGATACTAAATGGTTTTATTCAAATAGGATTATTGATGATTTAATCCTGAAACAAAGATTTTTTTAAACCATTAATTTTTTTTACCAAATCAACATTCCTAAAAAAGAGAAAGTATGCTCTATGCACATGAGTTAATCGAACACACACCTGCAATTCACATGATTTTTCACTGGGCTCAGTATGGTATTCTGGTGGCGTTTACAGCATTTTCCTTTAGGATGCTGAAAAAAATCCACAACAAGAATGACCAATAATTTTCCCGTTAGGCATGGTATTACAGAATCCCAGTGAAACGGTACCTTTGTTTTCCTTTCTTTCGGAACATCAAATTCCTTATCAACGTGCCGACCATCCTCCGGTGTACACCGTAGAGGAATCCAAGAAGCTGAATCTCGGACTCGAGGGAGGTGCCACGAAAAATCTCTTTCTTCGGGACAAGAAGGGGAAAAGACATTTCTTGTTCTGTGTTGAACAATCGAAACAGGTCGATCTGAAGAGGGTCCCTAAACTCATTGATTCAACCAACTTGAGCTTTGCTTCACCGGAGCGTTTGCAGAAACATCTCGGCATAAAACCGGGTTCGGTCAGTCTCCTTGCACTGATCAATGATACTGAGGGTCAAGTAGAGGTTTTGATCGATGAAGAACTTTGGGAACAGGAAAATATTCTCTGCCACCCCCTGACCAATACAGCAACGCTTTCCCTCAAAAAGGAAGATCTTGAACGATACATCCAAAAAACAGGGCATCAATTTCAACTGGTCGAGGTGCCCCACCAACTTGCAGAATAGGAGAATTTCATGAATAGGACTGCAGATGTAGTCATCATCGGTGCGGGTATTATTGGTTCCGCCACATCGTTTGAACTCGCCAAAAGGGGCTACAAAACTCTCAATATCGACAAGCTTCCAGCCTCAGGTTACGGCTCCACCAGCAATTCCTGCGCGATCGTCAGAGCTCACTATTCAACCTGGGATGGAGTAGCGATGGCCTACGAAGGTTTTTTTTACTGGGATGACTGGAAGGACTATCTGGAAGTGGATGACGACCGTGGACTAGCAAAGTACATGAAAACCGGAAGTATCATGTTCATTCTCAGTGGTGAGGATCACAGCAAGAAATCACTGAAACTTTTCCAGGAAATCGGAGTGGATCATGAGATCTGGGACCTGGAAACACTGAAACAACAGATGCCGATCTACAGCCATGACTGGTATGATGGCACCACCCGTCCTGATGAAGATGAGAATTTTTGGGACAAGTCTGGAAAACAGATCGAGGGCGCCGTCTGGACCCCGGGATCCGGATACGTCAGCGATCCCCAATTAGCGACTCATAACCTTCAGGTCGCAACGGAAGCAAAAGGCGGAGAGTTCCTCTTCGATGCTGAGATCATGGAAATCCGTCAGTCCAACGGAAAGATCGAAGGGGTAACTCTGACCACGGGAGAACAGATTGACTGTAAAACGGTAGTAAATGTGGCTGGACCTCACTCGTTCGTGATCAATCGGATGGCTGGCGTTGAAGATGACATGAACATCAAAACGAAGGCTCTTCGGCACGAAGTCCATCACGTCCCCTCTCCTCCAGGATTTGATTTTGAAAAAGACGGAGTCCACACTTCCGACGGAGACAATGCCATATACTTCCGGCCTGAAACCGGCAACAGCATCCTCATTGGTAGTGAAGATCCTGAATGTGATCCCAAGGAATGGATCCCGAATCCGGACGAATTCAATAGAAACATCACCGAAAGCCAATGGAAAGCACAGGTATACCGTTGCATGAGAAGGATCCCCACTCTAGAAGAACCCTCAAGGACAAAGGGGGTGGTCGATCTCTATGACGTTTCTGATGACTGGATTCCGATCTATGATAGCTGCAGCCTCAAAGGCTATTATATGGCCATCGGGTCCAGTGGCAACCAGTTCAAAAATGCTCCCATTGCAGGGCACTGTATGGCGGAACTGGTTGATGCATGTGAAAATGGACGTGAACATGACAAGGATCCAGTTCAGGTGAAAACCGTTTACACCGGATTGACCCTCAACATGGGTTTCTACTCCCGTAAGCGTGAGATCAATCCCAACAGCAGTTTCTCTGTCAATGGATAACCATGAGCTTCCAACTGAATTGTCCCAATTGTGGTAAACGTGCCGTCTCCGAATTTACATTTAAAAGTGAATTCCAGGATCGTCCGGCACCTGATGCCGATTTCAAGGAATGGGGAGATTTCGTCTTCCTACGTGAAAACAAGAAAGGAAAACAGACCGAATGGTGGTTTCATCGAAGCGGATGCCAAAGCTGGTTTCTAGTGGAACGTGACACCACTAACAACACGGATCACCAAAGTTTCTTGTTCAAGGATTTCAAAAAAAAGTGACCGTAACAAGAGAAGCATAATATGAGCAGACGCATTGATTCTCACGAGTTTTTCCAGGTTCGAGAACCAGGAAAAGAGATAAACTTTCTTTTCGACGGGAGTGTGGTTTGGGCCCAGGAGGGAGATACCATCAGCACAGCGTTGATAGCCTCCGGGAAAAAGCTGGTCTCCAGAAGTTTCAAATACCATCGACCTCGAGGCATCTATGATGCGGATGGATATGGGCCAGAATCACTGGTGACGGTTGATGACGAACCGAACCTGCTTGCCGATCGTGTTTTGGTCCGGAACGGAATGGATGTCCGATCACAAAATAACTGGCCCTCTCTTGATTTCGACCTTGCTGAAATCAATGACGTGGTTGTCCCCCTCCTGCCCAACGGTTTTTATTACAAGATGTTCCACAAACCAAAATGGCTTTGGCCGATTGCGGAAAAACAGATCCGAAAAGTGGCCGGGCTTGGAAGCATTGATACTGCAGGAAGACATGTCTCGAGACGTTATGAAAAACGCTACCGTTTCCCGGACATCTGTGTCGTGGGTGGGGGCCCTTCAGGGCTTGCAGCCTCAAAAGCCGCTCTGGACGAAGGCAAGAAGGTCCTGTTGCTGGATGACCATCCGGAAATTGGAGGGCATTCACTCCACAGCCTTTCCATCATTCAGGATTCACCCTTTCCTGAACTTGAAGGAATGGCAGAACATGAAGGAATCAGAAAACTTGCTGCAGATCTTCAAAATGCCTCCAATCTGGAAATCATGAGCGATGCCACTGTCTTCGGAGTCTACGAAGACAACCTGGTAGCCGCACAATGGGGGACTGATCTCATGAAGATCCGGGCTGATCGCGTCATCCTTGCAACAGGAGCTTCCGATCGACACCTCGTCTTTGATAACAACGATCGTCCAGGCATCATGACATCTCGTGGAGTCGAACGCCTCATCATGATCCATGGAATATCTCCCGCAAATGAAGCAGTAGTCGTTACCAGTCATGATGGAGGATATCACACTGCCCTCCTGCTCCATGGAGCAGGAGTAAAACTGAAAGCAGTGGTGGACTCACGTTCCTCGGGAACCCAAGGTCCCTTTGAAGAGCAGATCAAGAATCTTGATGTTCCAGTTTACCGCAATATGACGGCCCATAGAGCCCATGGAAGAAAAAAATTACAGAGGGTTGATATTGGCCCGGTTCTAGGAGGAGAAGCCACCCAATCATTTGACTGTGATCTTCTGGTCACCGCAGTTGGTCTTATGCCCCGACTGAGTCTTCTTTCCATGGGACGGAGCAGGCCGGAATGGGATCCAGAGCGTCAAATCCTGAGGATCTTTGATTTGCCTGAAAACATGTATGCCGTCGGCGAGGTGGAGGGGTCCGCAGACATCTCGAGGCTGCTCCAGGAAGGGATACAGACCGGAATCGCAGCGTCAAAGGGGAATGTTCAACCGAAATTCGAGCGGAAACCTGAAGAAATGATCGAAGCTCTACCAGCCGACATTGAATCAGGCGGTGATCACCATTTCATTTGCAAGTGCATGGATGTGACTCGCAAAGAAGCCTGTGTCTCCATTGATGAAGGTTTCGATCAGGTTGAAAGCTTAAAGCGTTACACGAGCATGGGCATGGGGCCATGTCAGGGTAAAAGCTGCCATGAGGCAGTCGCCAGACTGGCCGCTAAAGATACTGGACTCCGTGAAAACGAAGCAGTTCCGACCACCATGAGACCTCCAGCTTTTCCTGTTTCTTTTGGACTGCTGTCAGGCCGGGCCCACCATCTTGGCCCTATCCGCCGAACTCCAATGCATCCATGCCACATTGATCTTGGTGTTAAATTTCTCGATGCCGGTGCCTGGAAACGTCCGGATTCCTATACAAATCCCCAAAAAGAAGCTCTTACCGTACGTGAAGGTATTGGCATAATTGATGTCAGTACCCTCGGGAAAATAGAACTGAGTGGTCCGGATGTAATAGATTTTATGCATTTTATGCTTCCAGGAAAATTTGCCAAACTGGAAGTGGGCCGCACCCGTTATGCGATCATGATTGGAGAGGACGGAATTCTCTTTGAGGACGGAACCATCTCCCAAATAGAAAAAGGAAAATACTATATCAGCACCACCACTGGTAATCAGGATGCCATCTACACCCTTTTCCAATGGTGGTTGACGACTGGAAATTATGATGTACAGGTCAAGAATCTGAGTGGTGGAATTGCCGGAGTCAATATTACTGGTCCCAAAACTCGTGAATTTCTAAGCAGCTTGATCGATCTGGATTTTTCCAATGAAGCTTTTCCTTACATGCATAACCGTCAAGCCAATCTGGACGGAGTACCGTTGAACCTTTTCCGTATTGGTTTTACGGGTGAACTGGGATACGAAATTCATTTTCCCAGTGAATTTGGAGAATCGGTCTGGAATTACTTCATGGATAAAGGTGTATCTTTCGGATTGAAACCTTTCGGTGTGGAAACACAGCGCATCCTCCGTCTTGAAAAAGGACACCTCATTCCTGGTGCAGACACGGATGCATTGAGCAACCCCTATGAAGCAGGGGTGGACTTTGCCATTCGGGACGAGAAAGAGGATTTCATTGGAAAAGCCTTCCTGGCAGAGTTCAAGCAGCGTGAGATCGAGAACCGATTGGTCCCCTATTGTCTTCAAAAGGGGAGCCCCATCCCAACAGATGGTGTGGCCGTGATAGCGAATGGCAAACCAGTCGGACGGATCACCAGTTCGAGGATGAGCCCAACCCTAGGTTACGGGATCGGCATGGCTTGGGTTCCTGCCGAATCAGCAGAAGCAGGAAGCAATTTCAATATCCGCCACCTCGACGGAACCAGCGTGATGGCTACGGTACTCGATCATGCTGCATATGATCCCGAAGGGACTCGTCTTAAAAATTAAAGCATTAGAATACTGGAAAAAATAAATTAACTATGTTGAACAAAAACAGTCCGCTTTCCGGGATTTACCGTAGCCATTCAGCTCAGTTGACTGAGGTTTCAGGTTGGCAAATGGCGGAAAATTATGGAAACACAGATCTGGAACAAAAACATTTGGAGGAACAGTGTGTTCTCACTGACTGGTCCCACATAGGAAAAATCAGTCTTTCTGGAGTAAATGCTGCGGTTGATGCGGAAAAGATGATCCAAGGCTCTTCCAAAACCAAGGTATTGAACACCCTGATGGTCAAAGATGCAGCAGCCTTGAGACTCACAGAAAATGACTTTCTGTGCTTAACCGAGGCAGGCATGGAAGAAACCTTGCTCGTTAAATTGAAAAAACCACAAAGCACGCTCATCAATCAAACCGGGGCCATGGGATGCTTTGCTTTGGGAGGCCCGCGAAGAGATGAAGTCCTTGAACGATCCACCGCAGTCGATTTACGCAGGGATCGAATGTCTCAAGGTTCCGTTCTGCAGTCAACCATACATACGGTCTTATGCACGATTTTCCGCACTGAGGATTTGGATATTCTGGTTCATCCACGTTCCTTTTCAGAATCACTATTCGATGCACTGATGGATGCCGGCATAGGTGTAGGCCTGGTCCCTGCCGGTCTTGCCACCGTTCCTGTGTCATTTCGCAGAGAGGACGCATGACCGAAAGAATGTGGAATAACCATGAGATGCTTCCCAGTTATGACGTAGTGATCATTGGTGGAGGAGCTCATGGGCTGGCTACTGCCTACTACCTGGCTAAAAATCACGGCATCACCAATGTCGCCGTCATGGAGCAGAAGTTCATCGGCTACGGAGGGTCCGGAAGAAATACCGCCATCCTGCGTTCCAATTACCGAACGGAAGAAGGGATCCTCTTCTATGACCAAAGTCTGAAACTCTATGAAGACCTGGCTCAGGATCTGGATTATAATCTGATGTTCAGTCAGCAAGGACATTTTACCCTCGGCCACAGTACTGCGTCGATGCAGGCTTTGACGACTCGGGCGGCCTACAATCAAGCAGTGGGAGTAGACAGCACCATTCTGGAACCACCGGAAATCAAGAAGATGCTTCCGGAAATCGACATTTCCAACCATCCCCGCTATCCCATTATGGGAGCGCTTTATCATCCTCCCGGAGGCATCATACGACATGATGCCGTCGTCTGGTCCTATGCCCGTGGTGCTGACCGAAGGGGAGTTCACATCCACCAGTTGACTGAAGTTCAGGATATCATCGTCGAAGATGGAGAGGTCCGAGGGGTGGAGACCAGTCGTGGAAGAATCAACTGCAAACAGGTGGTTTCCTGTGTTGCAGGTTGGAGTTCAGAAATATGCAAAATGGTCGGGGTCAAACTTCCATTGGTCACCCATCCCCTGCAGGCTTTGGTGACCACAGATTACAAACCCTGGTTGCATCATGTCGTGGTCAGTTCGACTCTGCACATCTATCTCAGTCAATCCGACCGGGGTGAATTAGTGTGTGGAAACGGCATCGACCATTATCCTCATTATGGCATGCGTTCTACTCTGGGCTTTCTGGAATCCTACGCAGCACATCTTCTAGAACTCTTCCCCATCCTTCACAACGTTAGCGTCCAACGTCAATGGGCCGGCCTTTGTGACATGACTCCCGACTACAGCCCGATCATTTCGATGGTCGAGGAAGTTGATGGATTCTATGTCAATTGCGGTTGGGGTACCTGGGGTTTCAAAGGTTCACC
>Ga0066848_10000266_pt1 | contig 18964 bp, 17 predicted proteins | sample ETNtaG_23_FD_65491 | JGI IMG/M metagenome (GOLD analysis project Ga0066848, IMG submission 65491) | Marine microbial and viral communities from oxygen minimum zone, Eastern Pacific Ocean - ETNP201310SV72 | ecosystem: Environmental > Aquatic > Marine > Oceanic | place: Pacific Ocean: Eastern... | reverse complement strand
TTCTTGTTTTTTTTGTAAGGTCGCTTCAGTTTATTGATGTTAAGAATTTTAAGGTAATCTATTTTGTTTGCACCTAGATCTAATATTGTATTTTTTATCATCTTTAACATTTTTCTATTTATAATTAATTTTCCTTTTTTACTAAGAAGCAATTTATAAATTTTGGATGCTATAATTTTTTCCTTTGATGAAAGTAAAAAATTTCTAGAAGAACAAGCCAAACCTTTTTTTTCTCTAACAGTTTTACATTCGATAACTTTTGTCTTAATTTTATTTCTATATAGAAATTCCTCTATGATTATTAACTGCTGCATGTCTTTTTTACCAAGAAAAATATTACTTGGTCTAATTATTTTTATAAATCTATCTATTACATCTACTACAGCATTAAAGTGGCCTGGTCTAAATTTTCCGCATAATTGTTTTGCAAAAGGATTAATTATTATTTTTTTATTTGGACCACTGGGATATATTTGTTTTACGTTAGGTAGGTAGAGATAATCAACTTTATGTTTTTTGAGTAAAGCAATATCTCGTTTTAAAATTCTCGGATATTTTTGGTAGTCAATTTTTTTATTAAATTGAAATTTATTAATAAATATACTCACAATTGTTTTGTTACATAAATTACCAGCTCTTTTTATTAAAGAAATATGAGCTTCATGAATTGCACCCATTGTTGGAACAAAACCTAATTTTTTTTCATCTTGTAATAATTTTTTAAGCTTATCTTTATCTGAAATTATTTTCATTTGTAAATCTTAAATATTATATGTAAAAGAAAGCTATGATTAAACAAGCGATTATTCCATTAGCTGGACTAGGAACAAGATTACTACCTTTAACAAGTGTTTTACCAAAGGAACTTCTGCCTATTAATGGTAAACCAGGATTGGAATATATAATAGAGGAATGTATCAATGCTGGCATCGAAGAAATTATATTCGTAATTTCTACAAAAAAAAAATTAATTAAGAGATATTTTTATAATGATTCTTTTTATAAAAAAATAATAAAAAAAAAAAGAAATGATAAAAGGGTTAAATACGAATTTTCTAAAATTAAAAAATATAAAAAGATGATTAAATTTGTTTATCAAAATTCGCCACATGGAACGGGCGATGCTGTTTTAAAATGTGAAAAACTTATTAAATCAAAATACTTTTTGTTATTGCTACCAGATGATTTAATAATAAAAAGTAATTGTTCTCGTGCTATGATAAAATTGCATAAACAATATAATTCATCAATTATTGCATCAAGAAAAGTAAATAAAAAAAACGTTTCCAGATGGGGTATTTTTAATTTAAAAAAACTTAATAAAAACAATTTCATTATTAAAGATGTTGTTGAAAAACCTAGTAATAAAACGGCTCCCTCTAATTATGCAGTAATTGGTCGATATATATTGCCAACAAAAATATTTAAAATTCTACAAGCTCAAAAACCTACTCAGGATGGCGAAATACACATTACTGACGCTATTAGAATCTTGTTACGTATAAAAAATAAATTTATTGGTCATGTTTTCGCCGGAAAATATTTGGATTGTGGAACTTTGAAAGGATATGTTAATTCATCTATTGAAATTTCAAAATTGTAATCTATGAAAATTTGTATAATAGGAATTGGTTATGTTGGTCTGGTAACTGCCACCTGTTTTGCTGATCTTGGAAATTCAGTATGGTGTGTAGATAACGATCAAGATAAAGTTGATTTGTTAAATAGGGGACAAATTCCAATTTATGAACCTGGTTTAGACGAACTTGTTAATAAAAATTATTTTGCCAAAAGGCTGAAATTTACAATGAATTTAAATTTAGCTGTTAAATCATCGGATATAATATTTATTTGTGTTGGTACTCCATCTTTAAAAAAAAGTCGTTCGCCTGATTTACAATTTGTTTTTGAAGTAGCTACTGAAATTAGCAAATATATAAAAAAATTTAAGATAATTGTTAACAAATCAACTGTTCCCGTTACCACCGGTGATAAAATAGAACAATTGATTTCTAAAAAAATAAAGAAAGAACTTTTTGAGGTTGTCTCAAATCCAGAGTTTTTGCGAGAAGGCGATGCGATTAGAGATTTTAGATTTCCAGATAGAATAGTTCTTGGCACAAACAATAAAAAAGTATTAAAAAAAATGGTATCTTTATATGACCCATTAATTAAGAAAGGCGCTAAATTATTTACTACTAATAGAAGAGGAGCTGAGTTAATAAAATATTCATCTAATGCTTTTTTAGCTACAAAAGTTTCCTTTATAAATGAATTAGCTAATCTTTGTGAAAATAGTGATATTGATGTGGAAGATGTTGCCCTTGGGATGGGTCTTGACCAAAGAATTGGTGCGCGTTTTCTTAGAGTTGGGCCGGCTTATGGCGGTTCCTGTTTTCCCAAAGATACAAAAGCAATAACTGTTATGGGTGATCAATTTAGGACGAATCTTTCAATCGTTAAATCAGTCATAAAATCGAATGAAAAAAGGAAAAAATTATTAACCAAAAAGATTGAGAAAATTTTATCAAATAAAGTAAAAAATAAAAAAATTGCCTTTTTGGGTGTTACATTCAAGGCAAACACAGATGATATGAGAGAATCTTCAAGTTTAACAATGATTCCGACATTAAGTAAAAAAGGAGCAATAATCAATTACTATGAACCAACAGGAGAAAAAAATGAATTTTCTAGACTTAATAATGTTACGTTTTGTGACAATATTTCAACCGCCTGTTTAAAAGTGGATTTAATAATAATCCATACAGAGTGGAATGAATTTAAAGCAATTGATTTTAAAAAAATATCCAAAAATAAGAAATTAAAGATTTATGATATGAGAAATCTTTATTCACCTCATAAAATGAACAAACAAGGTCTCTCTTATTATTCTATTGGTAGATAACATTATTCTACTTGAAATATAGCATCTATTTCTACAGCAACACCCAGAGGTAAAGCATTGGCGCTTATCGCTGCTCTCGTGTGTTTTCCATTATCACCAAATATGGTGGACAAAATTTTCGAGGCAGGGTTTATTACCTTTGGCTGATCTTTAAAATCGTCAGAAGAATTAACAAAACCTGTAATTTTGATGCAATTTTTAACTTTGTTCAAATCTCCATTAAGGGCTTTTCTTACTTGAGCTAAAATATTTATGATACATAATTTAGAAGCCTTTTGACCATCTTCAAGGGTTAAATCCTTACCAATTTTTCCCTTAATCATTTTTCCGTCACTAGATATAGGAAGTTGACCAGAAATAAAAAGAAAATTATTAATTTTTTTAAATGCAACATAGTCACCAACAGGTGCTGGAGCATCAGGTATTGAAATATTTAATTCTCTAAGTTTGTTTTGAATTGTCAATTTTTTTTCTTTGATTTAAGGAAATTTTTTATTTTTTTACCAAGTGATATTTTCACCCCTAGGTTCTTTACCTTGTTTACATCTTATCTTATCAATCATGCTCATAATAGTATCAGTTTTAAATTCTAGGCAATCTAGTTTTTTTTCTTCGGAAAAAGTGGTTGAATTAAACGAAGTTATAAAAACTATAACAAGTACTAATTTAAAAAATTTCATTTTTTCTTCTTCTTTCTATTTTTATCATATTCTTTTCTTTTTTCAATTAAAGTTAATGCTTCTTCCATATTTATTTCATTTGGATCCTTTTCCTCTGGAATAGTCGCATTTAGTGATTTGTATTTAATATAAGGTCCAAATTTCCCTTTCATAACTCTTACTGGTTTTTTATCTTCAGGGTGTTCACCCAAGTATTTTATTTCTGAAGAGGATATTCGTCCTGGTTTTGCTTCCGCTATCATTGTAACAGCTCTATTCAGTCCAATTGTAAAAATATCTTCAGAATTTTCTATTCTTGCTGATTTGTTTTCGCATTTTAAGTAAGGACCAAATCTTCCGGAATTTAAAATAATATCTTTTCCCGTATCTGGATGTTGACCAATAATTTTTGGCAAAGAGCATAAAAATTTAGCTCTCTCTAAATCTATGGAATCAATTGAAATGCCTTTGGGTATGGAAACATTTCTAAAATTTTTGTTTTCAATTTTTTTCTTTGATTTTTTTTTCTTAGTTGTATCATTCGCTTCTTCTTCAAGCTCATATTGCAAGTATGGACCGAACCTTCCACTTTTTAATATTAATTCCTTTCCACTATCGTTTGTTCCTATAGATTTAGGTTCTGGCAATGCGTTTTGCTCTGCGGTTTTTCTCTTTGATAAAGGTCTTGTAAATTTGCATTCTGGATAATTTGAACAACCAATAAAAGCTCCACCTCTAAAGCTATTTTTTAAACTTAACTTTCCAGCAGTACATAAAGGGCACTTTCTATCAATTTCTCCATCCTGGGTTGTATTAAAGATTAGTTCACCCAAGCTATCATTTAAAAGATCGAGAACTTCTCTTGTCCTTTTTTGCTTTACGGATTGAACATTTTTATTAAAGTCCCTCCAAAAATTTTCTAACACTCCTATCCATTTAACTTTTCCAGAAGTAATTTCATCTAACTGATTTTCAAGATTTGCCGTAAAATTATAGTCAACATACTTGGCAAATAATTTTTCTAAAAATGCTGCCAGCAGTTTACCTCTATCGGTTGGATGAAATCTTTTGTTGATTAGATCTACATAGTTTCTTGTTGATAGGACTGAAATGATATTTGCATATGTTGAGGGCCGTCCAATACCTAATTCTTCAAGTTTTTTGACCAAACTAGCTTCAGAAAATCTCGAGGGAGGTTCTGTAAAATGTTGCATATCTATAATTTTATCAATATTTACAGTTTCTTTATTTTTTACTTCAGGCAAAATTTCATCTGCTTCATTTTTATTATCTATACCTTTATATAGTTTTAAAAAACCATCAAATTTTAAAACAGATCCTGAAGCTCTAAATTTAATATTTTCATCTTTTGATAATAAAATTATTGCATTTCTATCATATTCAGCACTCTGCATTTGAGAAGAAAGAGCTCTTTTCCATATCAAATCATATAATTTAAACTGATCAGAATTTACATATTTCTCAATTTCAGATGGAGATCTTGTTATTTCTGTGGGTCTTATAGCTTCATGAGCTTCTTGTGCATTTTTTGCTTTTTTACCACTATAATTATTTTGTATTCCTGGTAAATATTGTTTTCCGTAGTTAGAGGATATGTAATCTCTAAAGGATGATATTGCTTCATTAGAAATTTGTGTTCCGTCAGTTCTCATATAAGTAATTAATCCAACAGCCTCTCCTTCTATATCAATCCCTTGGTATAATTTTTGTGCAATTTGCATAGTTCTAGAAGCACCAAAGCCACATTTTCCGGAGGCAACCTGTTGCATTGTGGAAGTTGTAAATGGCGCAGCAGGATTTCTCTTATAAACTTGTGAGGAAATATCAGAAATAAAATATTCTTTAGAATTAATTTTATTTATTGCTTCGTTAACAGTTTCTTTGTTGAGAAATGAGAATTTTTCGACTTTATTGTTATTATAGATAAGCAATTTAGATGGAATCTCCTTACCATCTTTGTTTTTGAAATTTAAACTAATTGTCCAATATTCTTTAGGGACAAATTGCTCAATCTCATGTTCTTTTTCAGAAATTAGTTTTAAGGCTACTGACTGAACTCTGCCAGCAGACTTTGAGCCAGGTAATTTGGTCCACAATATGGGAGATATGTTAAAACCTACTAAATAATCCAAAGCTCTTCTAGCCATGTAAGCGTCTACAAGTTGAGGTTCGATATCTCTCGGATTTTCTATACCTTTTGTAACAGCTTTTTTGGTAATTTCATTAAATACAACTCTTTCAATTTTTTTATCTTTTAAAAGTTTTTTTTGATCAAGTACTTCTTTTACGTGCCAAGCTATAGCTTCACCTTCACGATCAGGGTCAGTAGCTAAAATAATTTTATTTGATCCTATAGCAGTATCTGTTATTTCTTTTAAATATTTTTTGGAGAAAGGATCAATTTCCCACAGCATTTGAAAATTATTTTCGGGGTCAACAGAACCATTTTTGGAAGGCAGATCTCGAATATGACCATAACTAGCTAAAACCTTATATTCCTTGCCAAGATATTTGTTGATTGTTTTTGCTTTAGCTGGACTTTCAACAATTATTAGATTCATTTTTTATCTCTAGCAAACTTTAGTGTCAAATATAATTTGTTTTGTCAAACTGAAGATTTAATTTGATAAATAAACGGCTTGGGGTCTAGAGTTTTATTTTTTGTTCAGTTGCATTTATTAGATTGGAAATATTTTTTTTGTGTGTAAATATTATTAAAATAAAAAAAATAAATAATATTAATTTTATATTGGCAGGAAAAACAAAATTTGGATCTATTGCTTTAACAGCATTTTCTCTAAATAAAGTTACCACCAACACGGTCAAAGAAGAAAACATTGAAGATAAAGAAGAGTATTTAAATATCAAAGTAACAACCACCCACGTAAAGATAAACAAAAAACTTAATCCATAAGATAAAGCAAATAAGACACCCAGGTAAGTTGCAACTCCTTTTCCACCTTTAAATTTTAACCAAACTGGAAAAACGTGTCCCAAAAAAGCCATTAAAGCAGAAAGCTGTTGATATTCTGGAAAAAATTGTTGAGTAATCACAACGGGAACATAACCTTTAAGGGTATCTAATATTAAAGTTGCTGCTGCTAAATATTTGTTGCCAGCTCTAAGAACATTTGTTGCACCAATATTGCCAGAACCTATTTTTCTAACATCTAGGTTTCCAAAATATTTAGTTAAAATCAATCCGAAAGGAATAGAACCACTAAAATATGAAAAAAAAACAACTGATATAATTTCCATTACTTATTAAATTTTCTCGTAAGCAATTTCTCCCTTTATGAAAGTTTTTAATACCTGACCATGTAACTTTCTATTTTCTATAGGAGTATTTTTGGATTTTGATTTTAATTCGTTTTGTTTAACAATCCACGGTTTGTTAATATCAAGAACACATAAATCAGCATCATTTCCAACTTCAAGGTTTCCTTTATTTATACCAAGAATTTTAGCTGGGTTTGATGTTAATGAAGCTAGCAATTTATCAAGTTTTACTGATTTATTGTGAAAAAGTTCTAGGGCAAGGGATAGTAAAGTTTCTATACCAATTGCTCCAGTAGCAGCCTGAGAAAAAGTAAGTCTTTTTGATTCTTCGTCTTGAGGGTTGTGATCAGAAACTATGACATCTATGATGCCATTATTAACACTTTCTATTAGAGACAGTCGATCATTTTCGGTTCTAAGAGGGGGGGAGAGTTTTAAAAAAGTTTTAAAGTCACCAATATCATTTTCATTTAGTGATAAATTATTGATTGAGACTCCTGTAGTAAAGATTTTTCCTTCTTCTTTAGCTTTTTTGATTACAGAAACAGTTTTTGCTGAAGATATTTGTGAAATATGATATCTGCAATAATATTCTTCTAAGAATGATAAATCCCGTTCAACTATAATTTTTTCAGCTAAAGAAGGAATTCCTTTTAAACCTAGTCTTGTTGATATTTCTCCATCATTAATTAAACCACCCTCAGATAGGATGTTATCTTCTGCGTGCTGAATAATTAAAGATTGTGACTGACTAGCAAAATTCATTATCCTTGACATAACTTGAGGATCTTGAACTGTTTTAATTCCATCAGTGAAAGCAATTATTCCTTTTCTTTTAAGAAGACCAAATTCAGTCATCTCTTTACCATCGGTATTTTTGGTCAAACTTGCAGATGGAAAAATATTAATTTTTGATTTGTCTCTGCCTCTCCTTTTTAGAAAATCTACTATAGAAACACTATCGATTACTGGCGATGTATTGGGCATTGAAACAACGGATGTAACACCACCAGATAGCGCAGCATTACTTAAAGTTCTAAAACTTTCCTTGTATTCATAACCTGGTTCTCCAACAAAAACTCTCATATCAACTAAACCAGGTATTAATATTTGTTTTTTTAAATCTATTTTTTCTGCTATCGAGGGTAAATTTCCATTTGTTACTTTTTTTCCCACGGCTTTAATTAAACCTTTTGTATCAATAATCAAGCCACCAATTTCATCAATTTGATTTTTTGGGTCAATAATTCTTGCGTTTGTTAAATATTTTTCTTTCATTATGTTTTTTTACAAAAAATTTTCAGACAAGCCATTCTAACAGCAACACCAAGTTCAACTTGTTCTCTTATTACACTTCTATTAATGTCATCAGCTAAGTTTGTATCTATTTCAACACCTCTATTCATTGGACCAGGGTGCATTATCAAAGCATCCTTTTTTGCCATAGCTAGTTTGTCAGGAGTTAAGCCGAAATATTCATAATATTCTCTAGGAGATGGTAGAAAAGATCCATGCATTCTTTCGTTTTGTAGTCTCAGCATCATTACGATATCGCAATTATCTAAACCTTTTTTCATATCGGTAAAAGCTTTTACACCAAGACGTTCAATTGAATGTGGTAGCAAAGTTTTTGGGGCCACTACATTAACTTCAGCTCCAAGCATATTCATCAAATAAATATTTGATCTAGCAACTCTTGAATGTAATATATCTCCGCAGATAGTAATTTTTAATCCTTGAATTTTTCCTTTTCTGTTAATTATGGTTAGCGCATCTAGTAAAGCTTGTGTTGGATGTTCTCGTCCACCATCTCCGGCATTTATTACTGAACAATTAACTTTTTGTGATAATAAGTTTGGTGCTCCAGAATCTTGATGTCTTACTACAATAATATCTGGGTGCATTGCATTTAATGTCATTGCAGTATCAATTAATGTTTCACCTTTTTTAATTGCTGAGTTTATAATATTCATTGACATTACATCGGCACCAAGTCTTTTTCCTGCAAGCTCAAAAGAACTTTGAGTTCTTGTTGATGGTTCAAAAAATAAATTAATTTGAGTTTTTCCTCGTAATACATCCATTTTTTTTGAAGCACTTTTGTTTAAACTTATAAAAGCCTTTGCTTCATCTAAAATATGGGAAACTTCAGAAAAAGAAAGATCTTGAATACCTAATAGGTGATTTTGATTAATTTTAATAGCTTCCAGTTTTTTTATAACTGCCATTAAAATCAACTCTATAGTCCTTTATAGGAAGGTATGCAAGTATTTTAATTAATTCGATAAATAATCAATGAAACCCTGAAGTATAAATGTGGCCGCATTCTTGTCTAATTTTTTGACTCTATTAGTAACATTGGTACCTAAATCACGAGTAATTTTAAAACTACCTTCGCTAGAAAGTCTTTCATCCCATAATACAATAGGAATTGTAATATTCTTTGATAAATTTTTTGCGAAATCTGTAGCTGATTGAGATGACTTACCGAGGGAACCATCCATATTAATTGGGTTTCCGATAATTACTCCTTTGATGTTATTTTCTACAATAATATCTTGAATTTCTTTTAATAAAATTTGAAATTTAGTTTTGCTAAGAGTTTTTAGTGGTGTTGCAACTACTTTTTTTTCATCGCAAATTGCTATTCCAATATTTTTCTTTCCAGGGTCAATTCCTAGTAATCTAGAATTGCTGTCTATATTCTTTTTAAATTTGTCTATGGTCAATATATTGTATGTTTTCATCTTAAATGCTATTTTGAATACTTATTTGCCGATAACATCCAATGTCAATAGATAAAGATACAGTAAAACATATAGCAAAATTAGCTAGGATTTCCTTAGATGAAAAGAAGATAAATAGTCTTTCTAAAGATCTGACTTCTATAATAGAGTTTATTGAACAACTAAATAAATTAAATACCAAGAAAATAGTCCCGCTTACTTCAATAACCAACGCATCTCTCCAATCAAGAGAAGATAAGGTTTCAGATGGAAAAATAAGAGATCAAATTTTAAAAAATTCACCAGAAAAAAACGAAGAGTTTTTTGTTGTACCTAAGGTAATTGAATAATATGGTCAATATTTCAAATTTTACTCTTACTAAATTGATTGAGGGAATAAAGAAAAAAAACTTTACATCTCAAGAAGTAACTCAATCATTTATAAGCAGTTCTGAAAAATCTAAAAAATTGAACACTTATATTACTAAATGTTTTGAAAAAGCAATAAGTGCAGCAAAAAATTTTGATAAAAAAAAAAATTATAAAGGTTTGTTGGCAGGCATTCCCTTAGCTGTTAAAGATTTATTTTGTACAAAAAATGTTAAAACTACTGCTGGTAGTAAAATATTACATAATTTTGTTCCAACATATGAATCTACTGTTACAAATAAATTATGGTCTGAAGGTGCATTTTTGCTGGGAAAACTTAATTGTGATGAATTTGCAATGGGCTCATCTAATGAAACAAGTTTTTTTGGAAATGTGACAAATCCTTTTGGTGATAAATTAGTGCCAGGAGGTTCATCTGGAGGATCAGCTTCTGCATTAGCAGCAGATCTTACTCCAGCTACTATTGGAACCGATACAGGAGGATCCATTAGACAGCCAGCTTCTTTTACTGGAACAGTTGGATTAAAACCTACTTACGGAAGATGTTCAAGATGGGGAATAGTAGCTTTTGCTTCTTCACTTGACCAAGCTGGCCCCATGACAAAAAATGTTCAGGATTGTGCTTTACTTCTTCAAGCTATGTCCGGTTACGATCCCAAAGATTCAACATCTATTAATACGAAAGTCGATAATTATATTTCAAAATTAACAGATAAAGTGAAAGGTTTAAAAATAGGAATTCCTAAAGAATATAGAGTTGAAGATATGCCCAACGAAATAGATAATCTTTGGAAAGAGGGTATAGATTATTTAAAAGATGCAGGTGCAGTTATAAAAAATATTTCTTTGCCTCACACAAAATATGCTCTCCCTGCGTATTACATTGTTGCTCCTGCAGAAGCTTCATCAAATTTAGCTCGATATGACGGTGTAAAATATGGACACAGATCTAAAGGAAATAATTTATTTGAAATGTACGAAAATACTAGGTCGGAAGGTTTTGGTGATGAAGTAAAAAGACGGATTTTAATTGGAACCTATGTTTTATCATCTGGTTATTACGATGCTTATTATTTGAAGGCTCAAAAGGTTAGACGGTTAATCAAAAATGATTTTGATAAAGCTTTTGATGATGTAGATGCAATATTAACACCATCAACACCCAACGCAGCATTTAAAATAGGAGATAAAAAAGACGATCCTGTTTCTATGTATTTAAATGATATTTTTACTGTCCCAGTTAATTTAGCTGGGTTACCTGCTATTTCTGTTCCCGCAGGCTATGATAAAAAAAATTTACCTTTAGGATTACAGTTTATTGGAAAAGCCTTTGATGAACAAACAATACTAAATCTTTCTTTGGCTATAGAAAAAAGAGCTAATTTTAAAAGAAAAATTAATGTTTGGTGGAACTAATGACTGAAAAAAAATTTGATTATTATATAAAAGGCAAAAAAGAAAAATGGGAAGTTATTATAGGTTTAGAAATTCATGCACAAATTTTATCTAAATCAAAGCTTTTTTCATCATCTTCTACACAGTTTGGTGCCGAACCTAATACTCAAGTTAGTCTTGTTGATTCAGCATTTCCAGGGATGCTCCCAGTTATAAATCAATTTTGCATAGAACAAAGTGTTAAAACTGCGTTAGGTTTAAATGCTAAAATTAATTTAAATTCTGTTTTTGATAGAAAAAACTATTTTTATGCTGATTTGCCACAAGGATATCAAATTTCACAATACAAGAATCCTATAGTTGGTGAAGGTGAGGTCATACTTGATATGCCATATGGTAGCAAAAAAATTGGTATTGAAAGACTTCATCTTGAACAAGATGCCGGCAAAAGCATACACGATATGAGCCCTGATAACACTTTCGTAGACCTTAATAGATCGGGCGTTGCGCTAATGGAAATTGTTAGTAAACCAGATTTAAGATCTCCTGAAGAAGTGAATGCTTATATAAAAAAATTGAGATCTATAATGAGATATCTCGGAACATGTGATGGAAATATGGAAGAGGGTTCCTTAAGAGCAGATGTTAATGTTTCTGTTAGAAAAGTAGGTGAAAAAAAATTTGGTACAAGATGTGAGATTAAAAACGTAAATTCAATTAGGTTTATGCAAATGGCAATCGAACACGAAGCGAGAAGACAAGTTGAACTTTTGGAAAATAATAAACAAATAGATCAAGAAACAAGATTATATGATACAAAAAAAAATACTACCAGATCCATGAGATCAAAAGAGGATGCTCATGATTACAGATATTTTCCTGATCCAGATTTATTACCACTCAGTTTAAAAAAAAGTTTAATTGATAGATTAAAAAGAGAATTACCAGAATTGCCAGATAAAAAAAAAGAAAGATTTATCAAAGAACATAATTTATCAACATATGAAGCAAACATACTGGTATCTGAAAAAGAAATTTCAGATTATTACGAAGAAGTAATTAAAGGGTGCGATAAAAAATTGGCAAGCAATTGGATTACCGGTGATTTATTTGCTTTATTAAATAAAAAAAATATTTCTATTTCTAAGTCTCCAGTTAGTGCAAGAAATTTATCAGCCTTAATTAAGATGATTACTTCAGGAAAAATTTCTGGAAAAATTGCAAAAGATGTTTTTGAAAAAATGCAAGATAACAACAAAGATCCTCAGCAAATTGTAGATAAAGAAAACCTAATACAACAAAGCGATCCAAAAGAATTAGAAAAAATAATTTCAGGAGTACTTTCAAAAAATCAAAATAAAGTAACTCAGTATAAATCTGGAAAAACAAAACTCTTTGGTTATTTTGTTGGTGAGATTATGAATGTTTCTAAAGGTAAAGCTAATCCTCAACTTGTTAATGAAATTCTCAAAACAAAGTTAAAATAATAATGCTAAAAAATATCGAAGTAACTCAAGATTTATTAGATTATATTTATAATCATACTCAACCATTGCACCAAACGCAAAAAGACATTTTGACTCACAACAAGACTCTTGGAGATATTCAGAGAATGCAAATTTCAGAAGTTCAAGGTTATTTTCTTCAGTTAATTATTAAGATTAATAATGTTAAAAACTGCTTAGAAATAGGAACTTTTACTGGATTTAGTGCTATAACAATGGCTCTCGCATTGCCAAATGGAGGGAAAGTAACAACTCTGGATTATGACGAAAAAATAGTTCACATTGCAAGGAATTTTTTTAAAGAGGGAAATTTAGATAATAAGATAGAAACAGTTATTTCACCAGCTTTAGAAACTTTGAAAAAATTTTCTCAAGAAAGAAGAAAATTTGACCTAATTTTTATAGATGCAGATAAAGGTAATTATAAAAACTACTATGAATTATGTTTAAATTTAATTAATAAAAAAGCTCTTATAATTTTTGATAATGTCTTATGGCATGGAGATGTATTTAAAAAAAATGTTACAGATAAACAAACAAATATAATGAGAGAGTTTAATAAGTATATTAAAGATGATAATAGAGTTGAAAAAATTATACTGCCTATAGGAGATGGTTTAACAATTTGTAGGAAATTATAAATGTATTATATGCAAACCTTCTATAAAATTAAAAAGATAGATTTTCAATGAGACAGAAACAAATTTTAATAGTAATAAAATTGAATAAATTTCATAGCTATCAAAAAGAATATTAATTCTTTTTTTTCATGAATCCAACTCCAAGTTTAACCAAAGATCCAATTTCTAGTTTGATCAAAAAGATTGCAATACCTGCTAGCGTAGGTACTTTTTTTCAAACAATGTTTAATATTGTTGACACTTTTTTTGCTGGAAAAATTTCTCCAGAAGCATTGTCTGCACTTGCTAAATCTTTCCCAATTTACTTCATTATAGTAGCTGCTTGCGTCGGTGTTACAGTAGGAGGAACATCTTTAGTTGCAAATAGTATTGGTGAAAATAACAAAGAAAATATCCTAGGATATTTTGCTCATACCATCATTTATGCTGTCTTAGTCTCAATATTAATTACTATAATTGGTTTTGTCTTTTCTCCAATTCTATTTGCCTTAATGGGTTCGGTGGATGAAGTAATTGTATTTAGTCTTCAATATACAAATGTAATATTTGCTGGATCAATTATATTTATCATGTTAGTTGCTTTAAACTCTTTGCTTCACGCTGATGGTGATACCAAAACCTACAGAAATGTACTTATTTTAAGTTTTTTTCTGAATATAGTTTTAAATCCGCTATTTATTTTTGGATATGGCTTAATCCCAGCGATGGGAATTACTGGAATAGGGGTGGCAACAATTGTGGCTCAGTTTATTGGATTGCTTATTATTTTTAATAAGATAATTAAATCTAACAGGATTAAAGACATATCTACAAAATATTTTTATCCGAAAGTTTATTTATTAAGAAATCTGTTTTATCAATCGGCACCAATTTCCGCCGCATTACTATTAATCTCTGTGGGTAATTTCATAATACTTACATATATCGGAATTTTCGGTGAATATGCGACGGCTGGATATGGATCAGCTGCACGATTTGAACAAATACTTTTATTACCAGTTTTAGGACTGAATACCGCCATTATATCGATCATTGGACAAAATTTTGGAGCAAAAAATTTTTTAAGAGTTAAAGAATCTTATTTTAAGGCTGTGATTTACGGTTTTACTCTTATGATAATATCAGGATTTATAATTTTTATATCTGCAGATAAAATTGTTAGTATTTTTTCAGATAATCCAAGTGTAATTAGTTTCGGATCAATGTATCTAAAAATATCAGCTTTAATTTTTCCAGCTTATCCAATTTTTTTTATAAGCAATGGTTTCTTTATGGCTATAAAAAAATCATCCTATTCAATGTATTTAAATATAATAAGAAATGTTATTTTGTTCGTACCAACTATAATCGTTGCTATGATGTTTGGCGGTAGTTTTCAGAGCTTTTTTTGGAGTTATTGTTTTTTTAATTGGCTTTACGTGATTTGCTTATTTGCCTTTGTAGGTGTTTATATTAAGCGAAATTTAAATTAAATTAGCTGAATCTTTTAACCAATCCCACAAGTATCCAGCAAACGATCTTCTTACATATAAATCAACATCATTTTCATTTTTTCGATGAATAGTAACATCGACATGATTTAATATTGTTTGAACGACTTTGTCGTCTCCAAAATCTTCTGAACTAAAATCAAAAGGGCATCCTTTAGAAAGTACTTCAAAAATATTTGAGCCTGATAATTTAAAAATTGTGAAGTGATCGGTAACATTTGTTATTGCCCCCAGGTTAGTTTTGCTAATATTATCAAATAGCACTTGTTCAAATTCATAGATATTAGTCTCTTTTGGTGTTTCGTTATTTGAAACTAAAAGCCATTCATTAGGTCCTAGCCACAACGAGGTGATCTTTTCTTTTTTGGACGTTCTACAGGATTCCTTAGGCAGTATCATTCCAAGAATTTTTTCTACTTTGCTTGAAAAATCTTTATTTTCTAAATTACCTCGCAGATTAATTTTGACTACAGGAGTTTTTTCTTTCATAGAAAAATTATTGTAAGATTGACTTTCGGTAACCGGTGTAAAAAAATTAAGCATTTAATCTATCTCCCTCTTTATCAAAAAAAACTGTATCTGAGACAGTAACTTCGATGATTTTGTTTGGCATAGGTACAAAAAGTTTCTTTCCTTTCAATTTTTTTCCATTTTTTACAACAGCCAAAGCAATTGATTTGTTTAAATTTGGACTGTAGTAGCTAGAAGTCACGTGACCTAACATATTCATTGGAGGTTTGCTTTTTACCTCTTCAACAATTTGTGCTCCTTCCTCTAGAATTTCCTTAGGGTCACTTGTAAGAAGTCCAACAAGTTGTTTTCTATTTTCTCTCATCGTATCAGATCGGTATAATGATCTTTTTCCTATAAAATCATATTTTTTCTTACTTATGATCCAATCCATTTGTAAATCAACTGGAGTGATTGTGCCGTCCGTTTCTTGTCCTGCAATTATAAAACCTTTTTCAGCTCGCAATAAATGCATTGCTTCAGTACCATAAGGAGTTATTCCGAACTCTTTTCCTGCTTCCATGCATTTTTCCCATGTAGCTTGACCATAATTAGATTGTATGTTTATTTCGTAACTTAATTCACCTGTGAAACTTATTCTCATTATACGACACTTTATTTTATCAACTAGACCTTCTTTAAAACTCATATGGGGAAATTTTTGATCAGAAAAATTTATATTTTTAACAACTTTTTCCAATATTTTTTTACTGTGAGGTCCGCAGACGCTAACGGTAGCAAAATGATCAGTAACGGAAGTTAAATAAACATTGAGTTCGGGCCATTCTGTTTGCAAAAAATCTTCTAACCTACCCATTACTGAAGCTGCCCCTCCAGTAGTTGTTGTCATTATGTAATGGTTTTCACCTAATCTTGTGGTAACACCATCATCGTAAACCATACCATCATCATTAAGCATTAGGCCATATCTACATTTTCCAATTGCTAATTTGTTCCAAGCATTGGTGTAAACACGGTTTAAAAATTCAGATGTATCTTTGCCTTGAATATCAATCTTACCTAATGTTGAAGCATCTAAAATTCCCGCACCGTTTCTTGCAGCTTTCGATTCTCTTTGCACGGATTCATACATATTTTCGTTTTTGTTTGGGTAATACCATGCTCTTTTCCATTGACCAACATCTTCAAATTTTGCTCCATGTTTTTCATGCCATGTATGAATAGGTGTTTTTCTTACAATATCAAAAAATTGTTTTACGTTTCTTCCAACAATTACTCCAAAAGTTAATGGGGTATATGGTGGTCGAAAAGTTGTAGTACCTAATTCACTCATTTTTGTATTAGTAATTTCAGATACTATTCCCAGTGCGTGCATATTTCCTATTTTCCCTTGATCGGTAGCCATTCCTGTTGTCGTATACCGTTTAACATGTTCTATAGATTTATAACCTTCTCTCAAAGCCAACTTAATATCGTTTGCAGTTGTGTCATTTTGATAATCTACAAATGGTTTGGTTTTTCCTGAAATTTTATCGGAAGGTAACAGCCATATGTTTTCAAAATTGCCACTCTTGGATTCAGTAATATTATATTGTTTATTATATGTTAAATTTAAAAATTCATTTGTTTTTATTTGAGTTTCTTCAATAACTTTTTTTAGGCTAAATGTTCCATTGCAAGATCCTACAGAAATTTGACTAAGTGATGTTGATTTTGGATGGAAATAATATTTTTCTTCGCTAAAAATTACTCTGCCACCTGATTGAGTAAATAAATGAACAGCAGGAGTATAGCCACCGGAAACACATAATAAATCACAATTAATTTTCAATTTATTTCCAATTGTACTGCTATTATCGTCTGAAAGTTCCATTACATGAACTTTATTAATTTTTTTGTAACCTTCCGTGTAAACAATAGTATTCTTCCATAATATTTTTATTCCTACTTCATTACATTTTTTGGGTAAATCTCCGTCTGACTGTGATCTGATATCGATAACCGCTTCTATTTTAACACCTTTATTATGTAAGCTTATTGCTGTTTCATAAGCATCATCGTTATTTGTGAAAATAACGACATTATTTCCACATTTTACGCTGTAATAATTAATGTATTTTCTTACAGCTGACGACAACATTATACCCGGTCTATCGTTGCAATCGAAAACCATTGGTCTTTCGATAGTTCCAGTAGCTAAAATTACCTTTTTTGCTCTAACTTTCCATAAACGTTGTCTTATTTTTCCTTTTTTTTCTTTTTCAGATAAATGGTCTGATAAATTTTGCATCATAATTAAATAATTATAATTATGATAAGCGGCTACACTAGTTCTATTTAGAATCTTAATATTCTTATTATTTTGTAATTCAGAGCAGGTTTTTTTTATCCATTCTAAAGGTTTAAGTTCATTTATTTTAGTAAGTTCTTCGTCAGCGAATGAAAGATTTCCACCAAACTGGGATCTTTCATCAACTAAAAGAACTTTTTTTCCTGCTTTTACCGCAACATTTGCTGCAGATAAGCCTGCTGGTCCAGAACCTACTATTAGGATGTCACAATGATAGTATTTATGATCATAAATATCCGGATCGTTTTCTGTAGGAGACTTACCCAATCCAGTAGTTCTTCTTATAAAATGTTCATACCATCTCCAAAAATTTGCAGGCCACATAAATGTTTTATAATAAAAGCCTGCAGGAATAATACGGGAAAATAAATTATTAATCGCTCCTACATCAAAGTTTACTGTAGGCCAACAATTTTGACTTTCAGCATTAAATCCTTCAAAAATTTCAATTTGTGTTGCTCTTAGGTTTGGATCAGTTTCCCCTTTATCTTTGACAACTTGAACTAGCGCATTTGTTTCTTCGGCTCCAGAACTAAATATTCCTCTAGGCCGATGATATTTAAAACTTCTACCGATTAAATGCACTCCGTTTGCTAAAAGGGCTGAAGCCAATGTATCACCCTTAAATCCAAAGAAAGTTTTGCCGTTAAATTTAAAAGAAATTCTTTCATTTCTATTTATTTGTCCTCCAGATGATAATCTAAATTTGTTTGACATTATTTTGCTGGCTTTTCTCCCATTTTATATACAGAATGAATTTTATCGTTTGATGTATCTCTGGCCATATTAAACCAACGTCTACATCCATGAGCATGATTCCATCTTTCGTATTGAAGACCTTTTATATTTTTTTTCATAAATAGATATTCAGCCCATTGATCATCAGTTAATTCGGTAGGTTGTTTTGGTCTAACTATATGAGCTTCTCCACCATAGCTAAATTCACTATGATCTCTGTTACCACAATATGGACATTTAATTATAAACATATTAATGAGCTACAGCAGCAGCGCCATGTTCATCAACAAGATCACCACTAACAAATCTATTAATGTTAAATGCAGCATTTAAAGTATGAGGTTCATCTTTTGCTATTGTATAAGCAAACAGATGGCCTGATCCTGGAGTAGCT
>Ga0066848_10000262_pt1 | contig 19167 bp, 16 predicted proteins | sample ETNtaG_23_FD_65491 | JGI IMG/M metagenome (GOLD analysis project Ga0066848, IMG submission 65491) | Marine microbial and viral communities from oxygen minimum zone, Eastern Pacific Ocean - ETNP201310SV72 | ecosystem: Environmental > Aquatic > Marine > Oceanic | place: Pacific Ocean: Eastern... | reverse complement strand
TGAGCTATTGTCATTGGTTCCGGGATTATTACCCCAAGGGCCGCGATTATCGGTGCGGGAATAGTATTCGCCAGCGTCTTCTAGCGCGGGCCTAAGTGGGGTGCCGCCGGAGACGGATTTCGATTGGAGCCAGCTCAGGAACTGCTCCCGCCGAGCGGCGTTAAAGGGTCGCACGCCACTAATGAGCGTGTCGGTGGTGATACCGTCGATGTTGTTGTTGTCTTCGTTGATTGCGCCGTAACCCACACGGATGTTCTCCGGCAGATCGAAGAAGGCCTCAGAAATGCCTGCGCGGGAGGCATACACCCGCAGGCTGTAGTAGGAGTACCAGTTTGCAAAATTTTGCTGCTGTTCGGCACTTTCGTTCGAGAGGAATACGAGGGTGTAGCAATCGTTGTCCTCCGGATCAGCTTCGCAGTCCGCGGTGCCATCAAAGCGGTAGTAAAATGCCCCGTTGCGATAGTCGAAACGGGACGTCCGATACCGGTTATTGAGGTTTACCGTCCCACTTCCCGTGTTATAGCCGTTACGCCAGGCATTGGAGAAATCGGAATTCGGGTGACGGCCGGAACCGTCCGGCTTGAATGGTGGCAGGTATGTGATCGCTGGATCGTAATAGACTTTATTGATCCGGTTGCTGAAATACCATCGCCGCCCGGTGTTGATGTTTCTGAATTCGTCACCATCCCAATACCGAAGAGGGCCGTCGTCATCGATGAAAAGGTTCAAATCACCACTGACACTGTCGGGCATATACTCCCGGCCCATGGAACCTGAGTCGTCGAAAATGAACAACAGGTTCGGATCGACGGACTCTTTAAGGAAGATCGGGGCTGTGGCGAGATTGACATCTGCCAATGCCGACTGAAAGGTTGCCGTGGAAAGGGCGAATGCCAGCAGAGCATGACCGGCTCTCTGTGCTGGTTTAGTTCTACCCAGCCTGCAAAGGGTATCGCTGAGCCCTGGCTTTTGGTTTTTGCTTTTATGTTTCATCTGGTCTCCTCCTGATGGGAGAGTGCGAATCGGTAATCGTTTAGTTTGCTGTGATGCTGATCCGCCGGATTTACTCCGGTGGCAAAAGAACCGTGGACTGAATGACAGCCAGAGCGTCGGGGCTGCCGCCGACGCCTCGGGAGGTCACGAGAAAGCGCTCAAAACAGGGTTCAGTGGGATCAATAGGGCAGATGTCGGCCAGGCGCGCCTGGTGAAACTGCGGTTCCGCGCTGACCTGAACACCAACGTTCCCCGTTCCCGAAGGTGCGGGTGCGACGCCGTCCCAGTCCCATGGGGAAACCAGTCGGGCAGTGCCGGAGGCGGCCTGTCGTGTTGCTAGTGTGTTGAGCAGATCGGTTTCTGCCTGCCGCAGGGCCGCTTCGGATGCTTGGAACGCAATAGAACCATCATGGGCATTACTGGCCATTCGTTCCTGCAGGATTGAACTCTGCATGCCGCCCATGGCCAGCAGAGAGATCAGTAGAAGCATTACCAGGGCAACGATAAGCGTTGCGCCGCGTTGATTGGTCGGAGAGCTCTTTAAGCTAATCATTTTCATCATCCTGTTTACATCCGGGCCCGCATGGCGACTGTTGCGACAGAAACGACACGTACCCGGCCATCGGCTGTGTTGTTCGGTTGAAAGAAGCGGCTGCCCAGCATGTCGAAATTGCGCGTGTTAGGTTCATCGAGAACTTCATCCTGGCTGCGCGTCATCACTGAAAAGCGAACGCTGACCACGTCTTGCCAGTCATTGACCTGATCGGCTGCAACATAGGTATCTGCCGCTGACGTGCCACCGGTATCGACGCCATAAAGAATCTGCAGGGTTTCGACACCGGACACCAGTTCCTGGGGTGGCTGCAGTGGCGTCATCAGTCGGCGGAATAAAGCTGGTTCGCCGTTGGTACCCTGGCCGACGTAAAATGCCGTTGAGACAAATTCATAAACCCGGGTTTGTGGCCCATAGTTTGTGTTGTTGAAGGTGTTGCTGGTGTTGCCTGGATTGCCCCCGGCGCCGGCCATTGTAATGGTAGCGGCTCCTGCTCCATCTGTTTTCTGGAACAGCTCGCCTTCGGAGCAATCCTCTGCGGTGGCCAGCATGACCCGGTTAGCTGGTACGTCAGAAGGGTTTGCCAACGTAAGTTGTCCAGCCCCGGTGACCGCATTGGTCGGCTCGCTGACGAAAGATAAGGCGTTAAGGATGATTACATCGGAGTAGACCAGAACGGATCCGGTTAAAGCTGCTGGAAGGGCCGTTCCTGCCGTTCCCGAACTCCAATCTCCCGCCACGCCAAAGAGTGAGCCTGGCAGGAGGTCAGTGTTGTCACCCGGGCCGGTGTTATCGAATTCCCAGCCCTGGACCGCCTGCGCCGCCGGAACCACGGGGCCAGCATTAAGCCTGTTCTCAACGACCTGGTCCAGAGGCCTGCCCATTTCCGCGAGGCACCCGAAACTCCCGGCAGAACGGATGTCCGGTTTCAGAATAGAGGATACGAACCGGGTGCTCTCCTGTGCGTAGGACAGTCCCTGTGTTTGCCGGTAGCTGTCGTCGCCGCTCAGATAGATCTGGGTAACACCCAGGGTCAGCAGCAGGCCCAGCGCCATGGCGATAAGAAGTTCGATCAGGGATAGACCGATTTGCCGTTCAGGTGCTGATCGTTTGAGAGAAGGAGCTGTATTGGAATATTGCAGTTTCAAATCTGAGTCCTCACTACAACCGGGTTGGCGTTAGCGTCGTTTTGATCCCAGTCGATCGTTATGGTTACCACGTTGCCATTGACCGCTACAGTGCGTCGGGCTGCCGGGAGCAGGCAGGTAAGGCTGTTCTGCCACGATGCGATGTCGTCGTCGGTGACATTGCCGTTACCGGGTACAAATCCGGTTGCACAGTCGCCATTGTCGCCGCCTTCTGCTACTCCGGCGGCCAGAGCATAGCCCGCCGGGTTTGCCGGGTTCGCCCGGATCCGATCAAAAAGGTCCTCTGCGAGAAGAACAGCCTGACTCCGGTTCTGGGACTGCGAGTTCATTTGCATGGAGACGACCTGGGTCGAGGCGACCCCAAGAATTCCGATGCCCAGGACGAGAACGGCAATCAGGATCTCGATGAGTCCGATGCCTGCTTGACTTGCCGGGAGAGTCTTCTGGCGTATACGGCCAGGTAGTCGAAGATGTTTGTGAATCATGGGCAGGCTCCGATGTCAGGGTCAATCTCTGTTCGACCGACCGGGCTCACGTTAACGGTCAGAAGGCGGCCGCCAGTGGCGCAGCCATTGGGCGCGACTGTAAAGGTTTGCCCCACTTGAGGAACCAAAAAACCGCGACGATCAAACACAAGGTCGACGGCCGTTGCCGTATAGGTAAGGTTTCCCGGACCTTCAAAACCACGAATCTGATCGTTGGCGCAATCGCCCGTGTCATCGCCTTCATGAACGCACCAGCCTGAGTCCAGCCCGCCATCAGTGCTGAATGTCACGTCCGTCCCACGTTTAATGGCCTCAGCCCGTGCCAGACGAATGGACGACACCAACAGGTTGGTTCCGGTGGTCAGGCGATTCTCACCGATCAGATTGCCAAACCCAGGAACGGCCACCGTCGCAATGATGACCAGAATCAGTGTGGTGACCAGTAACTCAATTAGCGTAAAACCCGAGGAATTCTTCAGCATGCCTTGTCCCGTTAATTTTTCCTGACTCTAGTGAAGCAGAGCTTCAGGAGTCTCGCACCCTGTGAGCGATAAGCGGTCGAGGAATGGGCATGAACGGTCCGCTGCTTCCGAGGCTGTGAATGTCGTCACAAAGTCGGACCGATCCAAAGCATGCAGAATGCAATGTCAGGATGCAGGGCAGGTCAGCACCGGGCCCCACGGCAGCTTGATTTTGCCATCGCCATTGGTGTCATTCAGAACTCGCAGGCGGCCGCCAATGTTCAAGGCCAGATAGCTCATCTGCGTGGCTGAGCCGGGCACGACAGAGCAAGCGATCAGGCTGCCCATGGTGCCTCGACTCATCCCGTCAGGCGCCAGTTGAAAGTAGCCGCGGCCGGCAGTTCGGGAAGTCAGCGTAGACTGGTCTGGCACAGGCCTGAAGAGTCGATGGATTTTTCCGTTGTCCGGGCGTTTGTCGTTGTTCTTGTCGGTGAATACTGCGATGGGCAGCGACCAGTCGTCCACGCATCTCTGTGTCTCCGATAACGGGCAGACAGTGGTAAGCCCTCGTTTGTCCGTCGCGTAGGAGCGGGCGACTGAAAACATCAGGTGTATGTCGTTGACCATTTGTCGGTGACGGCTGGAGGTGATCAGGGTATTCCACGAAGTGCTTGCCATTCCGGCAAGCAACGACAACAGCACGAGTGTAATAACGAGCTCAACGAGCGTGAAGCCCGCAAGCAGTTTTCGGGTAGGCATGGTCCAACATCCATGTTGGTTAGTGACGGTTTGGCATCACGTCCTGTAATGCCGAGCCGAAACAGTCTATCAGAGGCGCCCGGGAGGAAGATTGGTAATGGCTCTATCTGAGACCCCGATCACTCCATGTCAAGCTTCTTCAGGCGATAGCGCAGCGCCCGGAAGCTGATGCCCAGTCGTTTGGCCGCGGCCGTTTTGTTCCAGCGGGTCGCCTCCAGCGCTTTCTCGATGGTTTGTCGCTCGATGTTTTCAAGATAGCTTTCGAGGTCAATCTCGCCCTCTGGGGTGGTGATGGTTTCTGCCGAAGCGTCGCTCATTTCTGCAGGGGAATCTTTGGCAGTGGCGGATGTTGGCGCGCCGTTACTGAGGTGCAGGTCATCCGGGCCGATCACATCGGCATCGCACAGGGTGTAGGCCCTCTCCAGAATATTCTCGAGCTCACGAACGTTGCCTGGGAATTCGTAATCCTGCAGCAAGCGGATGGCGTCTGGGGTCAGCGCCGCGGGTGGGCATTCGTACTCACCGGCGATACGCTCAAGTATGTGCAAAGCCAGCAGCTCGATGTCGTCCGCACGTTCCCGCAGTGGCGGCACGCCCAGTTCGATTACGTTAATCCGATAGAACAGGTCCTGTCGGAAGCTGCCTTCCTGGACCAGTTCGGGCAGGTTCTTGTGGGTGGCGCTGAGAACTCGAATATCCACCGGCACTTCCTTGGTGTCGCCCACCGGGCGCACTGCTTTCTCTTGAATCGCACGCAGTAGCTTCACTTGCATGGCCAGGGGCAGGTCAGCCACCTCATCCAGAAACAGGGTGCCACCACTGGCAGATCGGAACAGGCCATCCTTATTTTCCACCGCTCCCGTGAAGCTGCCTTTCTTATGGCCAAAAAATTCACTTTCCATCAATTCCGAGGGAATAGCGCCACAGTTAACGGCAATGAACGGACCTTCCCGACGGGGTCCCTGCAGGTGAATCATGCGGGCAACCAGCTCTTTGCCGCTACCGGACTCACCGCTGATGAAGACAGGGGCCTGGCTGCGCGCCAGCTTGCGGGTCTGGTTGCGCAGCTTCCGGATCTGTGACGAATTGCCGAGCAGCAGGCCGGGCTCGTCGCCGGCTTCGTCAAGTTCGGGTTTGGGCTGGGACAAGCGCAGCGCACTGTTTACCAGCTCTCGCAGACGGGGCAGTTCAACCGGTTTGGACACGAAATCAAACGCGCCCGCTTTAAGGGATTGGATGGCGGTGTCCATATTGCCGTAAGCGGTGATCACGGCAACCGGGGTGGTCGGCGCGTGTTGCTGGATCCATTGCACCAGTTCAATGCCATTGCCGTCCGGCAAATTCATGTCGGTCAGACATAAGTGAAAGGTTTGCTCGCCAAGCAGGGCCCGAGCGGTGCCTAAATCGGGAGCGGTCAGCGCCTTGATGCCCATGCGGGTGAGGGTGATTTCCAGCAGATCCCGGATGTCCGGTTCGTCGTCAACAATCAGCGCGGTATGAGTGGTCATCGTCGTGTGTTGTTTCCCTGTTATTGTCCGACGCACAGTGTCCGGGGGCGTCGTGTCAGATCAGTCGCCCGGGGTGCGCAAAGGTGATGCGGAAACAGCAGCCGGGCTGATGGTCATCCACCAGCGATAAGTGGGCTTGGTTAGCCTCGCACAGTTCCCGGGCCAGATAAAGACCGAGGCCAGTGCCACTTTTATCGGTGGTAAAAAACGGTTCAAAGACCGAGCCCTGATGCTCTGGCGAGATACCGGGACCATGGTCTCGAACGTCGACGTAGGCGCGTTCGCCATCCACGGTGGCACCGGCGTGCACTAGGATTCTGCGCACCCCGGTTCGCTGCTCGCTGTACCGCAAGCCGTTGTCGCACAGGTTGACCATGACCTGCTCAATCTGACTGGTGTCGAAGCGGGCCTGGGGAATGTCACTGTCCACACGTACGTCAATCACGGAGCCACTGGCGTGGTCTTGGGTCTGCAAATAATCCGCTTTGAATTCTTGGAGCCAGGTCTCAATGTCGATCAGGTCGGTATTGGCGGCGCTACGGCGGGACAAATCAAGCACGTTTTCTACAATGCCGTTCACCCGGCGGGAATGTCGGCGGATGATATCCAGCATTTGCTGGTCGCCCTGGTCCAGGTTCGGCGACTCCTCCATGAGTTGCGCGGCATGGCTTATCGCGCCCAATGGATTGCGAATCTCATGAGCGATACCGGCGGTCAGACGCCCAAGCGACGCCAGTTTCATCTGTTGCGCCTGCTGAGTGATCTTGCTCATGTCCTCAATGAAAACCAGGATCTGATCGCCCCGCTCCTGGTCAAGCTGGGTGAAATTGGCCTGCAGGATGGGAGAGGTCTGGAACGGCCGAAACGGTTCAATACGCCGGCTCGGGTCGTTGAGCCAGGACTCGAGCCCCAACTTCAATGCCTGAGGCAAAACCCGGCTACCGTTGTTCGGGGCGATCGACTGATCGCTATGGTGTTCGGAAGCGGTGCCGAAAAGAAGCTCCTCTGCGGCGGCGTTGACCAGTCGGATCTGTCCGTAGCGATCAAGTACCAGAATGCCCGTGCGCATGCGCTGGATGATCTGCTGATTGATGCGTTCCAGCTCGGCAATGCTCTGGGCGCGACTGTTGGCCAACGCCTCACTGCTGCGCATCCGCCTGGAGATGGATTGCAACACGAAGGCGGCGGCAAAATACAGAATGCCCAAGGAGCCGGCACGGACAACATCGTCCGCTGGTGCGTCCAGCGCCAGGACCGACCAACCGGATATACCCAGAGAGCAGATGGCCGCCAGGGCGGCGTAGAAAAAACCGATTCGGCTGGGGGTTAGGATATTGCCTGCCGCCACGGAGACGATGACAAGATTGGCCAGGCCGTTGGTGATTCCGGTACTGGCCATTAACAGCCAATGCATGATCAGGATATCGAGCAGTATTGACAGAGTGATGTGCCGTCGGCTGGGACGGAATCCGGCAAGTATGATCAGGGCAACAAAGGCGTTCAGGCCGAAGTAGCCGGCCACGCCAGCCTGATAATAAGCAAGCAGCCGGAATCGTGAATCCAGGCTGACCGGTTCAACAAACAGCAGCCCCAGCAGTAACAGGCTGACCACTAGTCGGTAGTGGTTGTAGATCCGGAACAGCTTCTGTTGTTGCAGGTCAGCGGCGGCTGTCGGCGCTTGTGCAGGCTTTTTTATAGGAGTTGTTGCCATGTATCTCGGGAATCCGCTGGTGGTCGGGAGAAATCCGTGTCCTTGCGGGGTTATAATAGCCTTTTCGTGGCAATGAGTTACAGGAGCCGATTTATGTCCGTTACCGGGAGCGCCCCTTCCCCCCAATTTTCTCCCCGGAAACTCCGAGTGGTGATGGCCCAGCTGGATTTTCTGGTGGGTGATATTCCCGGGAATACGGAACTGGTGATCGACGCCGCCCGCCGGGCGTCGACTGAGCATCAGGCCGATGTGGTGGTGTTCCCAGAGCTGTGTCTGACCGGTTATCCACCGGAGGACCTGCTGCTTCGCCCCAGCCTCGAAATCCGGGTACTGGAGGCGTTGGAACGGCTGCAACAGGAAAACCTGGGGCCTGCCATTGTCATCGGCGCGCCGTTGCGAGAGGGTGCGCTGCTCTATAACGCTGCGGTCGTGATTGAAGCGGGGCAGGAAACCGGTCGCTATTTCAAACGGTTCCCGCCCAATTACCAGGTGTTCGATGAGAAGCGCTATTTCGCCGAGGGCAGGGACGTGGTCACCCTGAATATCCGTGGCGTGCCCGTCGGCATCACCGTGTGTGAGGACATCTGGAAGGATGGCCCGGTGGAGGAGGCTGCGGCGGCCGGAGCCAAATTGATTCTGAACCTGAACGCCTCACCTTACGACATCGACAAGCAGGCTCGTCGCAAGGCCCTGCTCGAGCGAAAATCCCGTGAGAATCAGGTCGGCATTGTCTATGTGAACCTGGTCGGGGCCAGGATGAACTGGTGTTTGATGGTGGCTCGATGGTATTTGACCATTCCGGCAAAATTGCTTGCGAAGCGCCCCAGTTCAGCGACGGTTTGTTCCCAGTCGAGTTCCTGTGTGAGCACCACTGTCAGCCGGTGTCGCAACCACTGCCGGAGGAACCCTCCCTGGAGGCCAATGTCTACCGAGCCCTTGTGACCGGTGTCCGCGACTACGTCAACAAGAACGGGTTTCGCTCAGTCGTGCTCGGTTTGTCCGGTGGCATCGATTCGGCGGTGACGCTGGCGGTGGCTGTTGACGCGCTGGGCAAGGATCGGGTGCGGGCGGTGATGATGCCGTTCCGCTACACCTCCAGCATGAGTCTGGAAGACGCCGAAGCCGAAGCCGTGGCGCTAGGCGTTCAGTACGATGTGTTTTCCATCGAGCCCATGTACGACGCCTTCATGGCCGGCCTGGCGGGACCGTTCGAGGGCACGTCACCGGACACCACCGAGGAAAACCTACAGGCGCGATTGCGTGGTGTGCTGCTGATGTCCCTGTCCAACAAATTTGGGTCGCTGGTGCTGACCACGGGCAACAAAAGCGAGATGGCCGTGGGGTATTCCACGTTGTATGGAGACATGGCTGGCGGATTCGACGTGTTGAAAGACGTGCCGAAAACCCTGGTCTTCCGGTTGGCCTCCTACCGCAACAGCCTGTCGCCAGTGATTCCGGAGCGGGTCATAACGCGTCCGCCCTCAGCGGAACTGGCACCGGACCAGAAAGATGAGGACAGCTTGCCGGGCTACGACGTGCTGGATCAGATCCTGAATCTATACGTGGAACGGGATTTCAGCGCCGATGCGATTGTCGCCGAGGGATTTGACAGTGCCGATGTGGGCCGGTTGATTCGGCTGGTGGACATCAATGAATACAAGCGTCGCCAGCCGCCAATTGGTGTGCGCATCACCGAGCGGGGCTTCGGTAAGGATCGCCGCTATCCCATTACCAATGGCTGGAAAAGCGGCAAATAGAGCCTCAGCGGGAGAGGGTTGGGCGACGGTGTTACTCGTCGCCCATCAGGCCGAAGGTGATCACGTTGGTCAGGGACCGGTCTTCCCGTTTCAGGACGTCGGCAACAAATTCGCCGTCTTCGTCAAACGCCTCACTGTCGGGGAAATTGGTGCGAAGTAAGGCGATGGCGTCCTGGGCACCTTTTTTCAGGTCGAGAAACTGAAAGGTTTCGGCCAGAATAATCAGCGCTTCTTCCACCACAGGTGAGCTGGGATAGTTCTCGACCACGTAACGTGCACGGTTGTTGGCGGCGACATAGGCTTCCCGTTTGATGTAGTAACGTGCAGCGTGGAGTTCCAAGGCGGCCATGCGGTTGCGAATGGCGATCATCCGCTGGCGGGCATCGGCCACATACTGGCTGTCTGGGTAGCGGTTCAGTAGCTCAGAAAAGTCCCGGAACGCCTGGGTCTGTTCGCCCGGGTTGCGCGCTGACACGTCAATCGGGAAATAACGGGCAGCCAGGCCCAAGTCCAGGTTGTACGAGGCCAGTCCGCGCATGAACAACGCGTAGTCGGCGTGCTCGCTCTGAGGATTCAGGCGAAGAAAACGGTCGGCAGCCGCGCGAGCGCCTTCCAGGTCAAGGTTCTGGAAGCGGGCGAAGATCAGGTCGAGCTGTGCCTGCTCGGCATAGCGACCAAACGGATAGTAGGTTTCCAGAGCGTCGAGATTTTCCTCGGCCTCGTTGAAATTGCCCGAATCCATCGCTTCGCGCGCGTTGTCGTAATAGGTCTCCTCGGGCAGAACCTCTTCCTGCCGGTTGGAGGCGCAAGCACTGACCATCACCACCAATGTGGCCAGTAGCAGTAAACGGACAACTGATCTCATGCCGGAATCCCGTATAATGTCGATAAATTCAAAAGAGGCGACATTGTAGCGGGGAAGTTGCCCCATGTGCAGACTGTGCCTCTGGGTTTAGAAGAATGTTCGAAAAATTGTCTGAAGAATTGTCCAAAGAGTTCTCACCGAAACGTAACACACACAGGCCCCGGGGGCTTAATGTCATCTGAAAATCGAATTACGGCCAGTTTTGTTGTCCCGCCGGACCTGAGTGACCGTCGTCTGGATCAGGCTGCGGCTGAATTGATGCCGGAGCATTCTCGCTCGCGGCTGCAAGGCTGGATCAAGAGTGGCGCTCTGACCGTTAATGGCGAAAACCGCAAGCCGCGCGACAAGGTCATGCTTGATGACCGGTTGGAGCTGGATGCGGAGCCGGAAGCTCAGGTCAGTTGGGAAGCGGAAGAGATTACCCTCGACATCGTATACGAGGACGAGCACCTGCTGGTGATCAACAAGCCGGCAGGTCTGGTGGTGCACCCCGCTGCCGGTCACGCCGATGGCACTCTGGTGAACGCGCTGCTGAATTATGCGCCGGAAGTGGAGAACCTGCCGCGGGCCGGGATCGTGCACCGCTTGGACAAAGACACGTCAGGGGTCATGGTGGCCGCCCGCAGCCTGATTGCCCACACCTCTTTGGTGGATCAGTTGCAAACCCGGACCATGGGGCGGGAATACGATGCCGTGGTGGTCGGTACCCTGACCGGCGGGTCGACCGTCGACGCGCCCATAGGGCGTCACCCCCGAGAGCGCAAGAAAATGGCGGTTGTGCCTGCCGGCAAGGCTGCTGTCACCCACTATCGCCTGGCTGAGCGCTTTGCCGCCCATACCCACATTCGTTGCAAGCTGGAGAGTGGCCGCACTCACCAGATCCGTGTCCACATGGCCCATGTAAAGCATCCGCTGGTCGGGGACCCGATGTATGGCGGTCGCCTGCGGTTACCGAAAGGCACCACCGAAGAGCTGCGAGAGGCCCTGGCTGCGTTTAATCGACAGGCACTGCACGCCCGTCAGCTCACGCTCGAACACCCGGAAACCGGGGAAATCATGACCTGGGAGGTGCCGCTGCCGGAAGACATGGTTCAGTTGATGGCCGCGCTGCGAAAGCATGTCCAGGATCTGGACCATCATGATTTCTGAGCAGGACCTGATTTTACCGGACTGGCCGGCCCCCGGCCGGGTTCGGGCGGTCAGTACTACCCGTCGTGGTGGGTTCAGTCAGCCGCCCTGGGAGTCGCTGAACCTGGGCGGCCACGTAGAGGACGACCCTGAGCATGTGGCGACCAATCGACAACGCCTGGCTGATACACTGGGGCTTGATCCCGCCTCGGTTGGCTGGCTGTCTCAGGTGCATGGCACCGGGTTGGTCACGTTGCCCGCAGAGGGTGTTCCCGAAGCCGATGCCGCATGGACGGATCAAGTGCAACAGGTCTGCGCCATTCTGACGGCGGATTGCCTGCCCGTGGTGTTTTGTGATCGGGCCGGAACCCAGGTGGCAGCCGCCCATGCGGGCTGGCGCGGTCTCTGTAATGGCGTGCTGGAACAGGTCGTCGACAGCTTCCAGGTTCCGGCGGCGGAGATCCTGGCCTGGCTCGGTCCGGCCATAGGCCCCGGTGAGTTCGAGGTGGGGCACGAGGTGCGGGACGCCTTCCTGGCTATTGATCCGCACGCCTCCGAGGCTTTTTCATCCGAGGGTGCCCGCCCTGGCCATTTTATGGCCGATATTTACCGCCTTGCCCGGCAAAGGCTCGAAGCTGCCGGGGTCAGCAGCATTTACGGCGGTGACCTGTGCACCGTTTCCGATCCCAACCGTTTCTACTCCTACCGCCGTGATGGCCGCACTGGCCGTATGGCAACCCTCGTTTGGCTGGATTCCTGAGCCCTGATCAATGCCGGACTGATCCGGGTCAACTTCCTGATCGCTGGTTGGCCTGGCCGCTTGAAGTCCCCCCGCGTGCCCCTACATTTAACATCAAAGACGTGCGGATATCGGTTCAGACGTGTACTGGACCGATTTCCCGGACCTAGGATTTTGGGGAACAAGACCTATGCGAATCGACAAACTGACCAGCCGGCTACAGACCGCGTTAGCCGACGCCCAGTCCCTTGCGGTGGGCAAGGATCACAACTTTATTGAGCCGGTGCATCTGATGCAGGCGCTTCTGGATCAGGACGGCAGCGCGATAAAACCGCTGCTCAAGCAGGCCGGTGCAGAGCCGGGGCGTGTCCGGCAGGCCATCGCCCGTGAGCTGGAGCATCTGCCGGAGGTGCAGGGCTCAGCCGGGGATGTCGCCATGTCCAACGATATGGGGCGGCTATTCAATATCGCGGACAAACTGGCGCAAAAACGCAAGGACCAGTTCATCTCCAGCGAACTCATGCTGCTGGCGGCGCTGGAGGATCGGGGATCCCTGGGCCGGATACTGCGCGAGCAGGGCGTAGATAAGGCTGCCCTGGGGAAAGCCATCGACGAGGCGCGAGGTGGCGAGGCCGTGAACGATGCCGGTGCTGAGGAAAACCGTCAGGCGCTGTCGAAGTACACCATCGACCTGACCGAGCGAGCCGAGGAGGGCAAGCTTGACCCGGTAATTGGTCGGGATGACGAGATTCGCCGCACCATCCAGGTATTGCAGCGTCGGCGCAAAAATAACCCGGTGCTGATTGGTGAGCCCGGCGTTGGTAAGACGGCAATAGTCGAGGGCCTGGCCCAGCGGATCGTCAATGGCGAAGTGCCGGATGGTCTGAAAGACAAGCGGGTGTTGTCCCTGGACATGGGCGCGCTGATTGCCGGTGCCAAGTTCCGTGGTGAGTTCGAGGAACGCCTGAAGGCGGTGCTGAATGAATTGGCCAAACAGGAAGGGCAGATCATCCTGTTCATCGATGAGATCCACACCATGGTGGGCGCTGGTAAAGCTGAGGGCTCTATGGACGCGGGCAACATGCTCAAACCGGCTCTGGCTCGGGGTGAATTGCACTGCGTCGGTGCCACTACCCTGGATGAGTACCGGGAAAACATCGAAAAAGACGCCGCTCTTGAGCGGCGGTTCCAGAAGGTGCTGGTGAGCGAACCCAACGAGGAAGACACCATCGCCATCCTTCGGGGGCTCAAGGAGCGTTACGAGGTCCATCACGGGGTCGAAGTCACCGACGGCGCGATCATAGCAGCGGCCAAACTGTCGCATCGCTACATCACCGACCGTCAGCTGCCGGACAAGGCCATTGATCTGGTGGACGAGGCCGCAAGCCAGATTCGCATGGAAATGGACTCCAAGCCGGAAGCCCTCGATCGCCTGGAGCGTCGCTTGATCCAGCTGAAAATCGAGCGCGAGGCCCTGAAAAATGAGACGGATGCGGCGTCGAAGAAGCGGCTGGAAGAGTTGTCCGGTGTTATCGCTGGGGTCGAGCGGGAATATGCCGATCTTGAGGAGGTCTGGAATACGGAGAAGGCGGCCCTGCACGGTTCCCAGAAGATCAAGAGCAAGCTGGAGCAGGCCCGCATTGATCTGGAAAACGCCCGTCGGGCTGGTGATCTGGGCAAGATGTCGGAGCTGCAGTATGGCCAGATACCGGAGCTCGAGCGCCAACTCGACATGGCCAGCCAGGCTGAGATGATGGAGATGAAGCTGCTGCGCAACCGGGTGACTGATGAAGAGATTGCCGAGATTGTCTCCAAGTGGACCGGCATTCCGGTGTCAAAGATGCTGGAGGGCGAGCGCGACAAGCTTATGCGCATGGAAGAGGCGCTGCACGACCGGGTGATCGGCCAGGACGAGGCGGTGGAAGCGGTCGCCAACGCCGTTCGCCGTTCTCGCGCCGGGCTGTCCGATCCCAATCGGCCCAATGGCTCGTTCTTGTTCCTTGGCCCCACCGGTGTGGGCAAAACTGAGCTTTGCAAATCGCTGGCTTCGTTCCTGTTCGACACTGAGGAGGCCATGGTCCGCATCGACATGTCCGAGTTTATGGAGAAGCATTCAGTGGCGCGTTTGATCGGCGCGCCTCCGGGCTATGTAGGCTACGAAGAGGGTGGCTACCTGACCGAAGCGGTGCGCCGCCGGCCATACTCGGTGCTGTTGCTGGATGAGGTGGAAAAGGCCCACCCGGACGTGTTCAATATCCTGCTACAGGTGTTGGAAGATGGCCGGCTTACCGACGGGCAGGGTCGAACCGTCGACTTTCGAAATACCGTGATTGTCATGACCTCCAACCTTGGCTCCGACATCATTCAACAAAAAGCCGGCGAGGAGAACTACGAGGCCATGAAATCCTCGGTGATGGAGGTGGTTGGCACGCATTTCCGGCCGGAATTCATCAACCGGGTCGACGAAGTGGTGGTATTCCACCCGTTGGCACAAAATCAGATTCAGGGCATTGCCCGGATACAGATCGACGCCCTGGCCAAGCGATTAAAGGATCAGGATATGCGCCTGGAGCTGGACGAAGCGGCGATGGAGCTGCTGGCGGAAGTTGGTTACGACCCGGTGTACGGCGCAAGGCCATTGAAGCGTGCTATCCAACGGATGATCGAAAACCCGCTAGCGCAGAAGCTTCTCCGGGGGGATTTTGTGCCGGGAGATACCATTGCAGCATCAGTGCAGGATCACCAGTTGGTGTATACTCGGGCATAAGCCTTGCGGTGGTCGGCTCCGGATCCTCTGAGGATCCGGAGCCTTTGCATTTGAAGCCGATCAGCTCTCTTCCGGTCCGCAGTTTTCGGACACGATCTTCTCGAACTGTTCCCGCTTTTCGCTGATTTCCTCGGGTGTGAGGTAGCGCAGTTCACCGTTTTCTTCAATTCTGATTCGTGCATTGTTGGCCATGACCTGCAGGTTTTCCTCGGCGGTGGCGCAGTTGGCCTCGCGCTGTTTCTGGCGGGCCTCGTCGGCAGCCGCTTCACGGCGCTGCTCTGCTGCCTCCTGCTCCTGTTCTTCCAACGCCTCCACCCGTTCGGTGGGGCTTGGGCGATTGGTGGAGGCCGGCGAGGTCGTGCCGGAGCGCACTTTGACTTTTTCCGACTGGGTGCCGGCGGGCTGACGGTCGCCAAAGTGAGTAACCCCGTCCTCGTCCGTCCACTTATAGACAGAGGCGCCCATTGAGACACCCGGTACCACGGCCAGCAACAAGCTCAGTGTCAGGATCTTCTTATTCATCTGTGTACTCACTTTTGGTTCACCGCTCCCGGGGCAGGCTGAAACCTGCGTCACCGGAAATTTCATTGTAGGTCTGCTCCGCAATCATGCCATCCAAATCAAAGATTTTCTTCCGTTTGGTTCAAAACTCCACGCCTTGATCATGTTCTGGAATCTGACCGGCTGCGTCGGGGTAGGTAATAATACGGTTGCTACTATTGACAGGGAGTTTCCCGCTGTCAGAATTACCGATTGCCTGAAGACTGGGGTCAATACGGCAGGCAATCCCGAGCGAGTATCCCCCGTTTTAAACCACACTGAACGCACCGCGCGAACGTCGCGGGATGGTTGTTGCTTATGTGCAACCCGTTGATTGGCCGTTCTCCGCAACCCTCAGGAGGGCGGCTGGCCAGGAGACAACCTCTGACAAGTGTGGAGGAGCAGCCGGTTCCGCTTTCACAAGAAGCAGGGAAACCGTGAATCCAGGCAACCGGGGGTAACCCGGCTCATTCACTCGTAGAAGAGGGTAGAAAATCGTGGAGTTATTGTCTGGCGCCGACATGCTCATTCGCTCCCTGCAGGACGAAGGGATCGAATACGTTTACGGCTATCCGGGTGGTGCAGCGCTGCATATCTATGACGCGCTGTTCAGGCAGGACAAAGTCAAGCACATTCTGGTTCGGCACGAGCAGGCCGCGGTCCACATGGCCGATGGTTATGCCCGGGCAACCGGAAAACCAGGTACCGTACTGGTGACCTCGGGTCCTGGAGCTACCAACACTATTACAGGCATTGCCACCGCCTTTATGGATTCCATCCCCATGGTGGTGCTGTGCGGTCAGGTTGCTTCGACGCTGATCGGCGAGGATGCCTTCCAGGAAACCGATATGATCGGTGTTTCCCGCCCAGTGGTTAAGCACAACCTCAGCGTGCGTCACCCGGAAGAGATTCCCGAGGTGATCCGCAAGGCCTATTACATCGCCTCAACCGGCCGTCCCGGCCCGGTGGTCGTCGATATCCCCAAGGATATGACCACACCCAACGAGCGTTACGAATACTCGTACCCTAAAAAGGTCAAACTGCGCTCCTACAGCCCGGCCATTCGTGGTCACGCCGGTCAGATCAAGAAAGCCGTCGACATGCTGCTGGCGGCTCGCCGGCCGGTCATCTACGCCGGTGGTGGCGTGATTCTGGGCAAGGCGTCTGATCAGTTGACCGATCTGGTGCGCAAGCTGGGCTATCCGATCACCAACACCCTGATGGGCATTGGCTGTTACCCGGCCAGCGACAAGCAGCATCTCGGCTGGCTGGGCATGCACGGCACCTACGAAGCCAACATGGCCATGCACCACTCGGACTTGATCCTGTGTGTCGGCGCTCGGTTCGATGACCGGGTCACCAACGCCACCGAAAAGTTCTGTCCGGGCGCCCGCATCATCCATATCGACATTGATCCGGCATCAATCTCCAAGACCGTGGACGCCGATGTGCCTATCGTTGGGCCGGTGGACGCGGTGCTGAAGGAGATGCTGTCCCTCGTTAAGGAAAGCAACGTCAAGCCGGATGCCGAAGCCATCGCGGCCTGGTGGAAGCAGATCGATGAGTGGCGGGCGTTCCATGGCATGCGCTATGAAACCAGCGACGACGTGATCAAGCCCCAGGAAGTCATCGAGATGTTGTGCCGGCTCACCAACGGTGAGGCCTTCGTTACTTCCGACGTGGGTCAGCACCAGATGTTTGCCGCCCAGTACTACAAGTTCGACAAGCCCAATCGCTGGATCAACTCCGGTGGCCTGGGCACCATGGGCTTCGGTCTGCCGGCCGCCATGGGCGTCAAGCTCACGCACCCGGACGACGAAGTGCTGTGCATCACCGGTGAAGGCAGCATCCAGATGAACATCCAGGAGCTGTCCACCTGCAAGCAGTACAACCTGCCGGTGAAGATCATCAACCTGAACAACCAGGCCCTGGGCATGGTCAAGCAGTGGCAGGACATGAACTACGAGTCCCGTCACTCCCAGTCCTACATGGAGTCTCTGCCGGACTTCACCAAGCTGGCGGAAGCCTATGGCCACAAGGGCGTGGTGATCGACAAGAAAGCCGATCTCGAAACCAAGCTGAAAGAAGTGCTGGCGATGAAGGATGAGCTGGTGTTTGTCGACATTTATGTAGATCGCTTTGAGCACGTCTATCCGATGCAGGTAGCCCGCGGGTCCATGAAGGACATGTGGCTCAGCAAAACGGAGAGGGTGTGATCATGCGTCGAATCATTTCCGTTCTGCTTGAAAACGAACCTGGCGCGCTGTCGCGCGTGGTCGGGCTGTTTTCCCAGCGCAACTACAACATTGAAACCCTGACCGTGGCGCCTACCGAAGATGAGACCTTGTCTCGTCTGACGGTGACCACTACCGGCTCGGACAAGGTCATCGAGCAGATCACCAAACAGCTGAACAAACTGATTGAGGTGGTCAAACTGGTGGACCTGACCGAAGGCTCCCACATCGAGCGCGAGCTGATGCTGGTCAAGCTCAAAGCCACCGGTTCCCAGCGGGCCGAGATCAAGCGTACCGTGGATATTTTCCGCGGCCAGATCGTCGATGTCACCAGCTCGGTCTACACCGTGCAGTTGGCCGGCGACAGCGAGAAACTGGATGGCTTCATTCAGGCGGTCGGTACCTCGGGTGTACTCGAGGTGGTGCGTACAGGGGTTTCCGGTATTGCCCGTGGCGAGAAGGTACTCAGCCTGTAACGGCTATTGATACGAATTGAACATCATGGCCTGATAGGGCCAATACAAATAACAGAGGTTTGTCATGCAGGTTTATTACGATAAGGATTGTGATCTTTCCATCATCCAGGGCAAGAAAGTTGCCATCATCGGTTTTGGTTCCCAGGGCCACGCCCACGCGTGCAACCTGAAGGAATCCGGTGTTGACGTAACCGTCGGTCTGCGCCCGGGTTCTTCTTCCATTGCCAAGGCCGAGGCCTATGGCCTGAAAACCAGCGACGTGCCGTCTGCGGTTGCCGCTGCTGATGTGGTCATGGTGCTGACACCGGACGAGTTTCAGGCGCAGCTGTACAAAGCCGAAATTGAGCCGAACCTGAAGCAGGGCGCTACCCTGGCGTTCGCCCACGGTTTTGCCATCCACTACAACCAGATTGTTCCGCGCAAAGACCTCGACGTCATCATGGTTGCTCCGAAGGCTCCGGGCCACACCGTGCGCACCGAGTTCGCCAACGGCGGTGGTATTCCTGACCTGATCGCGATCTTCCAGGACGCGTCTGGCAACGCAAAAAATGTTGCGCTGTCCTACGCCAGCGGCATCGGTGGCGGTCGTACCGGTATCATCGAAACCACCTTCAAGGACGAGACCGAAACCGACCTGTTCGGTGAGCAGGCCGTTCTGTGTGGTGGTGCCGTTGAACTGGTCAAGGCCGGCTTCGAGACCCTGACCGAAGCAGGCTACGCGCCGGAAATGGCGTACTTCGAGTGCCTGCACGAGCTCAAGCTGATCGTTGACCTGATGTACGAAGGCGGCATCGCCAACATGAACTACTCCATCTCCAACAACGCGGAGTATGGTGAGTACGTGACTGGCCCGGAAGTAATCAACGAGCAGTCTCGTGAAGCTATGCGCAATGCGCTGAAGCGTATCCAGAGCGGCGAGTACGCCAAGATGTTCATCTCTGAGGGTGCGTTCAACTACCCATCCATGACCGCGCGTCGTCGCCAGAATGCCGCTCACGATATCGAAACTGTGGGTGAAAAGCTGCGCGGCATGATGCCGTGGA
>Ga0066848_10000159_pt1 | contig 23059 bp, 19 predicted proteins | sample ETNtaG_23_FD_65491 | JGI IMG/M metagenome (GOLD analysis project Ga0066848, IMG submission 65491) | Marine microbial and viral communities from oxygen minimum zone, Eastern Pacific Ocean - ETNP201310SV72 | ecosystem: Environmental > Aquatic > Marine > Oceanic | place: Pacific Ocean: Eastern... | reverse complement strand
TTTTTGTCGTATGGCGTTTGCGAATTTGGAAACTTTTTGGCTGGAATAAATAGTATATATATTCTTAATTAATTTTTATTTTATACTGTCACATTAAATAATGTATGAATCGAACGGTGAATTAATTTTAATTTCAAATTTTGATGCAATGAAGATCAAGTTTTTTAAAAATCATGAATATATGCACATATTTTTCAAGACTATCAAAACTATTTTCAATAATATCTTTGTTTATGGGATGCTAACTTTCTTATCTGAGTGAATCACTGTAAAGATACATTTTTCATAAAGTACCTCATGGATTTGAGATCTCTCGCACTAAAAATCGCTTAATTAATGATGAAGGTAACATTTATTGATCCACCAGTATTAATTGGTAATAGAAATCCGGAAAGAGTTTTTGGGTGTACCTATAGTTTATATCCCATACCTAATATTTTTTTATTGTTAGTTTGTGCTGTATTAAAAGAACATTCACATGATGTTTATTACAAAAATTTTCCTTTGGAAAAATGTGATGTCAGCGATTTTATAGAATATTTATCAAAAGATGATTCTGATATATACGCAATTAACAGTGTTAATCTTGCAAAAGAAAATGACATTGAAACGCATAAACTAATTAGGGCAATAAAAGAAAAAATACCTGTAGTATTTTTTGGCCCAGCACCTACCTATGAACCAAAATATTTTTTAAAAGATGCTAATACATTTGTTGTTAGAGGAGAACCTGAATATACCTTTTTAGAACTTGTTAATAGCTTTAGCACTACAAATAATTTAGAGGACATAAAGGGCCTTAGTTACTATTTAGATAATAAATATATTTGCAACGAAGGACGTAAAATCAATACGAACTTGGATAACTTGCCTTTGCCGGCCAGAGAGTTGCTAGATACTATCAAATATTTTAATCCTAAATTTGGAGATGGTAAGTGGACAGCTATGTTGACATCAAGGGGGTGTCCGTATCAGTGTACATATTGTGTGCCTAATTCCTTGAGTTTTGCAAGGGAAATTGATTATAAAAATCGTGATAAAAATAAACCGAAGTATGTTACAAGAAGTGCGGAAAATGTTGTTAAAGAATTTAAGTTGCTAAGTGAAAAAGGCTTTAAATACGTGTCTATTCTGGATGATGAATTTATGATTGATAAAGAAAGGGTAATGGAAATTTGCAATGGAATTAAAAACCTTAAAATTGAATGGGGGTGCTTGGCAAGGCCAGATTCTTTAGACGAAGAATTAGTAAGAAGCGTGAAAGAAGCAGGATGTAAATATATTGACATTGGTGTCGAATCCTATGACCAAGATATATTAGATGATATAAATAAAAGCCTAAGAGTTGAGACAATTGAAAAGGCTATTGCTCTTACAAAAAAATATAAGATCTTTACCAAGATAAATATTTTATTTGGTTCAAGCAAATTGGAGGATAAGTCTAGTATTAAACATACAATGGACAAAATTGGAGAATTGAAACCAGATTCTGTAATGTTTGGTATATGTAACCCATTCCCAGGAACTGAGCATTATGATATTGCTAAAGAAAATAATTGGTTTGTTAATGGCGATTATTACCCTGTAGATGTGCAAAAAGAATCTACTATTTCTTTGCCGAATATATCTAAAAGTGACCTAGAAAAATCAGTTAGAAAAGCAAATCTTGGTTTTTTCTTGAACCCAATATTTGTGATAAAAAACTTAACTAAAATAAAATCTCCTAATGAACTGATTAACAAGCTTGGAGTTTTTAAAAAAAAAATATTTAAGTAGGTATTGTTAATGAAGCAACTATCAGTAGTTATTGTCACATGGAACCAAAGGAATAAGCTTAAAGATTGTTTGGAGTCTATCTTTAATAATAAATATCAAAATGATTATATAAATAATGTCGAAGTTATTGTTGTAGATAATTCTTCAACGGATAGTACACTAACTATGCTTGAAAATTATAATAATAAAATACAACTTATCAAAAACTCTTTCAATCGGGGTGTTGCTCGAGCTAGGAATCAAGGCATTCAATTTGCAAAGGGTAAATATATAATGATGTTAGATGACGATACCGAAGTATTAGATGATTGTTTTATAAAAATTATAAATTTCATGAATGCAAACAAGGATTGTTGGTGTCTTGGTACAAAACAACTACATCCTGATGGTAGTCTTGAGTTTAATGCACGTACTTTCTATGACTTTATGACTATCCTTGCTAGAAGAACGCCTTTAGGTAGAATACTAAAAAATAAGGTCAGAAAACATCTTATGATAGATTGGGATCATGAATCAACTAGGATTGTTGACTGGGTAGCAGGAGCCAGTTTTGTTATGAGGAGAAAAGCTATAGATGCTTTTGGTTCTTTTGATGAGAATTATTTTTTTGGTTTTGAAGATACCGATTGGTGTTATCAAGTGAAGAAACATAAGAAAAAGGTTTACTATTTACATGATGCAAAAATTATTCATCATATACAAGGGTCTAGCAGGAAACTCTTTAGTAAAAAGGCCTTTTCCCATTTGTTAAGTGCAATTAGATTTTATAAAAAAAATATTTTATTTGCATAGTTTCATTTGAAGAGTTTTAATTATGATGCTGCAATTGATCAGCATACCAATCATAGTAAAATTATGAGAATCTATTTTTTAGTGTAATCCTTACAATGGTTTCAAATATAAATATCTACCAATCGATTGCGATCATGCTAACGTCGTTCGTTATTTCCCTTATCCTGATTTCAGGAGGTCTTCCTATTTCCAAAAAAATTGGATTACTGGATATACCAAATAGTGCTCCTCACAAACTACATAAAAAGCCTATGCCTTTAATCGGTGGTTTTGTTCTCATTGTCACGCTTACGCTCATAATGTATATTTTCCAATTAAATCAATATAATGAGTTGGTATCCGTACTCATTTCCGGTTGGGTGATTTTTTTATTTGGCCTACTGGATGATTTCAGAAACCTTACGGTTATAACCAAACTATTTGGACAACTATGTGCTTCTGTTTTGCTTGTGTATCATGGAGTACAGATTCGATTCTTTTCTTCGCCGGAATTTTTTTTACACACAGGGACTAACTTCGATTTATGGTTGAATGTTATTATTACGATATGCTGGCTTTTAGTCATGACAAATGCATTTAATTTTGTTGACAGTATGGATGGACTTGCTATTGGTCTGGTTTCTGTATCAGTTATATTCTTTTTTATCATTACGTCAGTATCTTCTCATATTCTTCTCCCCCAATTCTGTGCTGCAATTTTTGGAATTGCTTTAGGCCTTTATTTATTTAATTCCTATCCAGCAAAGCTCTTTCTTGGTGATTCTGGGGCACAGACTATTGGTTTTGTTCTTGGTGCGGTTGCAATTCTATATAATCCAACCATTGGCAATCAATCATCATCCTGGTTTGTTCCAATACTTCTGTTTGCAGTACCGCTTTTTGATTTAGGTTTTGTAATTGTTATAAGAATAAGGAAAGGTAAACCGTTAACAAGCTCATCAAATGACCACACCTATCATCAATTAGTCGCTTTGGGATTTCAAAAGGAGCGATCTATACTGCTGATACATTGTATATCGTTAGTTTTGTGTTGCATAGGTTATCTATGTTTAAAATTATCAGTGATCATTGCCAATATAATTTTTGTTTTAGTCCTTTTAGGATTTGTTGGACTATATTTTATTTTAGGTGAAAAATATTTTACTATGGATTACAGATCAAAAGATGTCTGAATATTATCTCGAATTTGAAAAACCAATCCAAGAGATTGACAAAGAGATTCTTGAGCTTCGTTCTGTTGATAATCCTTCCCAGGATATAAAGGATAAGATTGTCAAACGTGAATCGAAGCGTATTGATCTTATGAAAAAGATATTTTCGGATCTTAATCGATGGCAGAAAGTACAGGTTGCCCGCCATCCGGATCGCCCATATACCCTGGATTATATTCATAACTGGACGGATGATTTTTTTGAGCTACATGGGGATAGATATTTTGGGGATGATCCATCACTTGTGACCGGATTGGGCACAATGAATGGCCAAACGATTATGTTTATGGGTCAACAGAAGGGTCGCAACACCAATGAAAACCTGTACCGAAATTTCGGTATGATGCGCCCGGAAGGATATCGTAAAGCTCTCAGGGTGATGAAGTTGGCAGAAAAATTTAATGTTCCTGTTATTTCACTTCTTGATACTCCAGGAGCCTATCCTGGTTTTGGAGCAGAAGAAAGGGGGCAAGGAGAAGCGATTGCGAGAAACCTATTGGAAATGTCGAAATTGAAAGTTCCAATAATAGCAGTAGTAATCGGAGAAGGCGCAAGTGGCGGAGCACTTGGAATCGGTATTTGTGACCGTATGCTCATGCTGGAGAATACATGGTTTTCAGTGATCAGCCCTGAAGGATGTGCATCCATTTTATGGAGAGATGCTTCAGAAGCACCCCGCGCTGCTGAATCACTCCAATTAACAGCAGAAGATCTGAAAAAAATGGGAATTTGTGACAAAATTATTCAGGAGCCGCCAGGCGGTGCACATAGGAACTTGGAAGACGCGGCTTCCATTCTTAAAGAAGTAATTATAGAAGAATTAAACGCATTAAGTGAGATTCCACCCGACAAATTTTTAGATCGAAGACTCAATAAATATGATCAATTGGGAGTATTTTCTGATTCATAATACCATTGTGATACACCCAAAATAAGCGGGGTTCACATTCCATCAAATAGACGGAGTCAATCTGATGGAATGTGAAAATATATACGTTAATTATACCCGTGAAATTTACGGTTATCTACGATTTCAGCCTCTTCTGTTTTTGCGTTTAACCAATCCCCATATGCAGCATTTCTTTTTTGCCTTTGCAGTGTTGTTCGCAGGCCATCTTTTTGTACTACATAAGTTGTTGAGTCAAACTCCTGAACTTCTAAGACTTTCATAAGTGTATATCCCCGGGAAGTTTTTATAGGACCAAGCAATTCACCGGCCTGTGCATTCAGCAATGCACCATTGATAAAATTACCCCTGCCTATAGAAGTGAAACCCCTGCTCAACGTTTTTTTGTCCTTTTCCGCGTGTTCAAGATTTTCATTCCAGGCTATAAGAGAATCGAAGGGAGCCCCGTCATCGACCTGTTTTCGAAATTCACCAGAAAGAATTTCAGTTTCATCTGTAGTTCGTTCCCGCGTCATTTGTGACTTGATTGCATCTTTCACGTCTTCAAATGGTTTTGAACCTGGTGCTAATACAGAATCAACTGTAAATACTGCGAAAAAATTATCATTCTCAATAGGATCTGAAACCTCACCAATGGTTGCATTAAAAATAAATTGAAGGGCGCTGGGCATCATTCCCACTCTTAAAATAAAAACAGATTTTTCACTCACATTTTTCATTTCTGTAAGTTTAACCTGATGACTGTCAAGTGCGGTATTAAAACCAAAATCTTTTCCATCGTAACTGAATAATCGGGATTCCCCTCGATATAAGTCCAGGGTTCTGGGTGTGATGTCAATTTTCAGAAGGATATGAGAAGCAAGAACCTGCTCTTTATCCTTTTCTGTTTTCTTATCAATAACGCTAATGATATGATACCCGAAGCTTGAGAGTACAGGCCCAACCAGTTCACCTTTTTTGGCATTGAAAGCTGCTTCCTCGAAAGCAGGTACCATTTGTCCTTTTCCAAACCATCCAAGACTACCCCCCTTACTTGAATCTTGGGTTACGGTATTACTTGGGTCTTCCGTGTATTCATTTGCAAGGGCGGCGAAATCTTCACCATTTTGTAACCGTTCCATCAGTTCGTTTGCAAAATCCAGGACGTCGGTCGTGTCAGCTGTAGAGGGATCTTTCTTCCATGAAGCTAATCGAATATTCCTGTTTTCTGTACGTTGATAATCATCAATATTCTCATTATAGTATACCAGGATTTCTTCTTCGGCAGGCTCCAAAAGTGTTTTATCAATAATTCGATCAGTTACATGAATTATGTCAATAGTATAATTAATATTCCGGTTGATAAACTCTCTTTTTATTTCATCCTCAGTTACGGTTGCTGACGCAAAAATAAGCTGTTGCAGTTTGTAACTTGGAATAAAGGTATTTTTCATCCACTGCTCAATGCTGAACCACTCATCTCCTTCAGGATTATTAATTGCTTCTTCATATTTTACAGGATCAAATTGCCCATTTGTCTGGAAGTTCGGGCTGCTTTTTAAAAAGGAGGGGGGATTATTTTTTAGATGGTACAGTACTTCTTCGTCAGAGGCGGTTATACCCATTTCTTCAATTGTCTGACTTACAATGATTTCTCTTATAAGGTCGTTCCACACCTGGGACCGCGCCTGGGAAAGCTGTTGGTCAGTGATAGGTTGCCCGCTGGCACGAATCTGGTCAATGCGACTGCCTACATTCCTTGAAAATAATACCGGGTCGATCTTTTCACCATTGACTATGCCAATGGCCGTGGAGGGATTTACCCGGCCAAAAATTTGATCAATTATATTTGCACCACCTACAAGTCCGCCTACGGTCATGCTCAGTAGGAAGAGCGCAAGCAATGCCCAGAGTACAACGTGCATTCTTGTACGCATGGATGTCATTAAACCCATAAAAATCCTCTAATAATTATACAATAAAACGGTTGCGAATTTACCTATTCAATTATTTTAACGCAATGAACAAGATCAATCATGATTCAATCTAAATTATTTTCTAATTTAAACCTATATTTATGTTACAACTTTTCACAATATGAGCGCTATAATTTCTACTGAAAAGGTTGGGAGATTCATTTTCTTTCAATTAATCCTTCTCATAGTTTTGCCTGCCAGGGAACTCACCCTGGATGCCATATTTAAGGAAGACCAATTTAAGAGAGCATCTTTAGGCAGGTTTAAATGGGTGCCTGAAACTGACAGTTATGCTTTCTTTTCTGATGACAGCATAACCGGAGGGAAATCCCTGTTCCAGGTTGACCTGGTAACAGGAGATACCACCCGTTTGGTTTCATCGGAGAATTTTATCACACATGAGGATACGCTTCATATCACAGGTTTTCGGTTCAGCCCTGATGGAGACAATCTGCTCCTGCTCACACAACGGAAGAAGCAATGGCGTCATTCTTTCTTCGGTGTTTATTATAACTATTCTATTTCACAAAATCAGCTGACGCCCATCGCAAAGGGAGAGCATTTGAGGAATATCAAATATGCCCCTGACAGCAAAAAAATCGCCTACGTGAAAGAAGACAACAACCTGTACATTATTGATATTCTCCAACGTAAGGAAAAAAAACTCACCCGGGATGGATCTGAAACGATCTTAAATGGATATCGGGGCTGGCTCTATGAAGAAGAATTTGGATCCTTTGACGGATACCGCTGGTCGCCTGACAGCAAAAATATCCTATTTTTCAGGGAAGACCAGTCACATGTAAAACAATTTACCTACCTGGATGAGAAGGGATTGTACCCGGAGGTGAAACAGGTGTACTACCCGAAAGCGGGGGAGGAGAACCCAATGGTAAAAACAGGAGTGATCAGCGTCAGGGGAGGGAGGACCAGTTGGCTGAATTTTGAAGAATATGAGGATATATATTTTCCAAAGGCAGGATGGTTTGAGGATGAAGCAGTGGTTGCCCGGCTGAATCGGAAACAGAACCACCTGGAGTGGATAAAATTTAATAGTAAATACAGGCAGAGGATGCTCATCATTGAAGATATAGACTCAGCCTGGGTGGATGTGCACGAAAATCCCCTGTTTTTGACGGATGGTTCTTTTCTTTTTACTTCGGAGAGATCTGGCTATCGCCATATTTTTTATGCAGAAAGTGATGGAAGTATCATCAGCCAGGTGACAGAGGGAGAATGGGAAGTAAAGCGACTGGTTGATGTAGACGAGGAATTGGGGAAAATATATTTTACTGCCAACAGGGAATCCATTCTTGAACAGCATTTTTACTCCGTAAATCCTGATGGGAGCGGGCTCCTTCAGCTTACATCCGGGCCCGGCTGGCACTCCCCGCAGCTATCACCCACAAAGGCATATTTTATTGATTCATATTCCAGTTCAAAAACCCCCCGGAAGATACTGTTAAAAACAATCCAGGGTGAGACAATCCGTGTTATGCAGGAAACAGATATGGAGCCTTATCTTGAATATGAATTTACCTATCCTGAATTTTTCGATTTTGCCACGGCTGACGGGGTCACCCTGAAAGGCATGATAACTTTACCATGGAATTTTGATGAGGAGAAAAAATACCCAATCATTATTAATGGCTACGGGTTGGCCGGCTCCCAGATGGCAGCTGACCGGTGGGGAGGAAGAAATTATCTCTGGCACCAGTACATGGCACAAAATGGACACATCATTGTGAGCATCAATAACCGCCAGACCGGCGGAAGGGGAAAGGCATTTAAAAACCTTGGATATAGAGATCTTGGCAAATGGCTGATCAATGACCATATAGAGGCAGTAAACTATTTAGGAAAATTCCCATATGCAGATACCAGCAGGGTTGGAGTGTGGGGCTGGAGCGGAGGGGGATATTTTACCGCCCTGGCGCTTACAAAAGGAGCAGATTATTTTACCACAGGGGTTTCCGTTGCGCCGGTTACGGACTGGCGATTGTACGACACTGCCTATACGGAGCGGTACATGGGCCTTTTAAGTGAAAACGAGGCAGGATACGATACTGCCTCTGTGTTAACCTACGTTGATCAATTCAAGGGAAAGCTCCTCCTGGTTCATGGAACCGGAGATGATAATGTCCACGCCCAGAACAGCCTCTGGCTCATGGATAAATTCATTGAATCCGGAAAGCAGGTGGATATGTTATTTTATCCTTCCAGGAGCCATGGGATATACGGCGGCAACGCTACCTATCATCTCTACAGCCGTATGGCTGAGTACTTTTTTGAGAATTTGTGACCTGCATCACACCTCCAAGTACTCAATTGATTGTTTGCTATTAATTGTGTACTATTTCATTATATAATCAGTTAGTATAGCTTTATTAACACTAAAATGAGGGGATTCATTTCAATCATTCCACGTCATCCGGCGATGCTTTTATTCATGAAATTTGTTTCGCAGAGAATAAAATATATTATAACAGTTAGTTTGATCTCTTTTGGATGGGGGCAGGTCTATGATTACAGCGCAACTCCCCATGGGTCGGACGGGTACAACATTGCAAATTTTCGTATCTACGTCCCTGAGGCTGTGGATACCGTTTATGGCATCTACACCTCACTGACTCATTTAGGCGGTGATTCCAGGGCAATTGTGAACGATACAGATATGCGTGCGCTTTGTACTGAATCCCAATTTGCACTGATGGGGGCTCAGGTGGATAATATGCATATGGAAACGGGAGTTGGGGATGCTCTATTAGATGCCCAGTCTGATTTTGCCCAGCAGAGCGGACATCCTGAAATAGAATTTTCCCCGCTTTATTTTGAAGGATATTCCTGGGGCGGGCAATGGTCATATCATTTTACAGTCTGGCGCCCTGACCTTGTTATAGGATTTGTGACCATGAAAGGGGGATATCATGACACCACTGACGCAGGGCTGGCAGTTAATGTCCCTGGATATATGTTTATAGGTGAAAATGATCTTGATTACCGCATTACAAATCTCACCGGTATCTTTTTAGACCATCGCCCTTTAGATGCCCTGTGGACCCTGGCCATGGAACAGGGAGCAGGCCACACCCGGATCACCGACCGCACCCTCCTTGATACATATTTTCATCACGTCATTTCTCTTCGGGTGCCGGATGAAATTTCCATTAATGAGCCCGTTGCCCTGCTTCCCGTTTCTGAATCCATTGGCTGGCTGGGAGATCGATCAACATACATTATCGGCAGTTATGAATGTTATAATCTTGGCGAAGATACTGCTTCCTGGTCTCCTTCACGTGAGACGGCTTTTCACTGGCAGGGTTTTGTTTCTGAGAATACGGTCACTGATACCATGGCCTGTTCATCAGATGAAATAGACCTGACACTGGCGTACACCGACGGCTGGAATTTAATCGGTTTACCCGTTGTTGCTGAAAATGGGAATTACCTGGCTTTATTTCCTGAAGCGGTGGAGAACACCCTGTATTCATTTGATGGTGGAAGTTATGTGAACACTGTTGAATTAAGTCCAGGGGTTGGATACTGGCTGAGGTTTAACAATCCAGGATCTGAAATTGTTTCAGGAACAGTCATCAATGCAATGACTCTCACCCTTCAAGAGGGCTGGAACCTGGTTTCCGGCATAACGTACCCTGTGGAGATAGAAACTATCTCAGATCCGGAAGGATTGATTATTTCTGGAACGATATACGGTTTTGATGGAAGCTATGTTCCGGCGGAGGTGCTTGAACCAGGGAAGGGATATTGGCTCCGGAGCAGCGGTGATGGGGAAATCACCCTGTTCACCGCCCAGTAAGAATCTAATTTTTAAAGGGCAGGAGTTTTTTACAGGTGTTTTCCGTTCTCTTTGGAATCCGTTCAATAAAACTCCTAAATTCGATTATATTTTTTGGGGCCGTAGCTCAGTTGGGAGAGCGCAGCGTTCGCAATGCTGAGGTCGAGGGTTCGACCCCCTTCGGCTCCACAATATCACGGGAATATTGGTCGTGCTGGATGGGGAGGTAGCGGTGCCCTGTAACCTGCAATCCGCTCTAGCAGGGTTAAAGACATGGTGAGATGTTTTCTGCGTTGATTCAGCAGAATAAGTGGTGTTGAAATTTCAATCCATTGCAATGGTGCTACTGTGAACCCCGTCAGGCCCGGAAGGGAGCAGCGGTAATCAGCTGGCATCATGTGCCGGTGGATCATGGAATGGAGCTAACTGTCCTGTCTGGATTGACTGCAAGAGATAACGAATCATGGCGCACGGCCATTTTTTAGGATTTTATAGATTTATTCACACCCCGAAATTCTTTTTCCGTTGTAGTTTACGCATTGATTTTTTATGAAATTTTAATGAATATCACCTGATGGCATACCAAGTTTTATCGCTGAAGTGGCGTCCCCAGACATTTAAAGAGGTTGTTGGCCAGGAGCATGTAACTCATACATTAAACAATGCGTTCAAGAAGGACCGCGTTGCCCAGGCCTACCTGTTTACAGGTCCAAGAGGGGTGGGAAAAACAACTACAGCGCGTTTAGTTTCCAAAGCCCTGAACTGCCTGAAGACCCCGGGTGATTTCTGTAACAGCTGTTCAAATTGCATGGAGATCACCGATGGCCGGAACATGGATGTCCTAGAAATTGACGGTGCTTCAAACCGGGGAATTGATGAAATCCGTAACATTCGGGAAATGATTCAGTATACACCCATGAACGCCCAATACAAAATTTTCATTATTGATGAGGTCCACATGCTCACGACCCAGGCGTTTAATGCCCTGCTCCGCACCCTGGAGGAGCCTCCAAAGCATGGGAAGTTTGTCCTGGCAACTACAGATATTCAAAAAGTTCCTGCTACAATTATTTCCCGGTGCCAGCGGTTTGATTTTAACAGGATCACTTCCTCAAATATCATAGATCACGTTGGAACTATTTTAGATGCTGAAAACGTATCTATTGATGATGAATCTGTGAAAGCCCTTGCCGCCAAAGCCGATGGAAGTATGCGGGACGCCCTGAGCATTCTTGACCAGCTTATTGCATATTGCGGTGATAAAATTACCTTTGATGACTCCACAGTTGTCATGGGATTAATTCCCCATGACACCTTTTTCAATATAACCAAGGCATTGAAGACGAAAGATGCACAATCGATTGTTCAGCTTCTCCATGAAACAAGGATGCTTGGAATATCAGCTGGAGAGATGGCCATTGGGTTCAATAAACATATTCGAAACCTGTTGCTGGCTTCTGTACCGGGTGCTTTAGATATTTATGACTTGAACCTGGAATTAAAAGAGCGCTATGAACTTGTTTCCAAAGAATGGGACCGGAGAGATCTTTTAAGGATTGCTGGAATTTTGACAGATATGGAAGCAAAAATTCATCGGGCAGCTCAACCGTATATTCTCCTGGAAATGATGTGTTTGAAACTCCTTGAAATGGATTCCACAGTATCATTGGAAAACCTGTTAAAGGAATTGAAACCCTCCAGCCAATCTGGAGCAAATGATACTTCGGCGGTTTCACAGCCATCCGTACCGTATGAAAAAGACCCGCAGGAATCCGTGCCTGTCCATGAGGTTCAAGAGAAAACAGAGGATAAAAACCCACCGGAAGAATTGACTGCAGCCCCGGAAGTAGAGGTGAAGTCCCAGAAAGAGGAAGTGGGCAATAAACCAGATCCAGAAAGCGGCAATTCAATAAGCCTGGAGAAGGTTCAATCGGCCTGGGGTGGGATCATCAAGGAAGTATCAGCAAGCCGCCCATCCATTGGAACGATTCTGGATCATTGTGTGGTAAACAAAGTACATGGAAAAGTATTGGAAGTTATCATGACAGGCCAGCCAAAGTTTAATTTAAACCTCTTGGAGAAAAATAAAAAATTGATAGAAGTTCAGGTTGAAAAATCTATTGAAAAATCGGTTATTCTCAGATTTAAAATTGATGAAAAAGGAGAAAGTATTTCCACCGATAGTACTAAAAATACTGAAGAAAAAAATGAGAATAATGCCCCAAAAAAAGACCCGACTTTATTACAGATAATCGAACGGTTCGATGGGGAAATAATAACGTAGGAGTAAGAAATGTTTAATAAAGGCAATATGACCGGAATGCTGAAACAGGCCCGGGACATTCAGAAAAAAATTGAAGATGTCCAATCAGAGCTGGAAGACCTGGTGGTTGAAGCAGACTCAGGCGGCGGTATGGTTAAAGTAGTTTCCAACGGAAAGCAGGAGATTTTAGACTTAACAATTGATCCAGAAGCCCTGAAAGAAGAGAAAGAACTGCTTGAAGACTTGATTATTTCCGCTGTAAATAAAGCTCTCACTCAGTCACAGGAAGAGAGTCAAAACAGAATGAATGCCGTTACGGGAAATATGCTGGGCGGAATGAAAATTCCTGGAATGTAGAATGGAATCATATCCACAAAGCGTTGAACGCCTGATCAGTGAATTTGCAAAATTTCCAGGTATTGGAAAGAAAACGGCTCAGCGCATGGCATTTCATATCCTGATGTCCAACAGTGAACATTCTGCTCATCTGGCACAGGCGGTTATGGACGTCAAGACGAAGATTTTGTTATGTTCTTCCTGCGGCGGGATCACTGAGGATGATCCCTGTCATATCTGCTCCGATCCAAAACGGGACAAAAATCTGATTTGTATTGTTGAAGATCCAGCGGACATTTATGCTTTTGAACGAATGGGTATTTTCAGGGGTTTGTACCATGTCCTTGGCGGGGTTATTTCTCCCCTGGATGGAATCGGCCCAGACAGTTTAACTATCGATCGGCTTTTAACACGTATTCAAGAAGGTATGGAAATAATTCTTGCCACGAATGCCAGCATTGAAGGCGATACCACTGCACTTTATCTTGGAAAAATATTGAACGAAAAAGGAGTGGAAGTGACCCGGCTTGCCAGGGGGCTTCCAGTTGGTGGAGAACTTGAGTACGTCGATGAGGCCACCCTCCAGAGGGCAATAGAAGGGAGGACACAATTATAGTCAACCTTCCCAATCTTCTCACATTTTTCAGGATTGTCCTGACACCATTTTTTATTATCTGCCTTTTCTACGAGCATCCTTATTCTAATTTATGGGCATTATCTATATTTATTGTGGCTTCCATTACAGATGCCTATGATGGATACTTTGCCCGGAAATATAATCTGGTAACTGCACAGGGTCGTTTTTTAGATCCTCTGGCGGATAAAATCCTGGTCTCATCTGCTTTCATTTCATTTGCAGTTTTGGGTGTAGTGGAATACTGGATGGTTTCCCTGATTATTTTCAGAGATCTTTTTGTCACTGGATTGCGGATGGTTATGGAAAAAAATGGGTTTACAATGCTCACGAGTAATATTGCGAAAGCAAAAACAGCCATTCAGATCACTATAATAATTTTTATCCTGCTTTTTATTGGATTGAAGGGAATTCCTTTTGAATGGTTGAGATTTGAATGGTTGGCAATCCTGTTTGGAATTATCAAAGAATTCCATGTTATCTACTATTTGACTTTGGTTGTAACTGTATTTACCATCTGGACAGGAATTTCATATTTGTATAATAACCGTTCTGCTATTCGCCAGTTCACGTCCTGAACCATTTCTGTGAACAAAGAACAATTGTCCGACTGGATTGCCACGTGTTGTAAGGTCGGTACGCTTCCAATTGCACCTGGAACCTGGGGAAGCCTGGCTGCAGTATCTGTTTGGTTTTGGGTGATTAATTATATTACACCAATATATTTCATTCTCTTAACTGTCATAATATTTACAGTTGGTGTATTTACCTCAACTATCATAGAAAGGGTATCCGATGCGCCTGATCCTTCCAGAATTGTTATAGATGAGTGGGCAGGTCAGTGGATAGCATTATTCTTTGTACCACAGTCTATCTTGTATGGGGCCGCTGCGTTTATTTTGTTTCGCATTTTTGATATTTGGAAACCCTTATTTATTCGTCGTCTGGATAGGTATCCTGGCGGGTGGGGCATTATGATTGATGATGCGGCAGCTGGGTTTGCAGCACTGGCTTGTGTTCAACTATTCATAAGATTTGTATGAAAGCTGCCCTTATAACTATCGGAAACGAATTGCTTTCCGGTTTTACAGTGAATACCAATGCGGCGTGGATAGGACAGGAAATGGGGAATATCGGCATTGAATTAAGAGTGCAGCACACAATCGGTGATGATAAAGAACACATTATTACTGCATTGGAAGATGTATCAAAAGATATGTCAGTCGTCGTTGTAACAGGTGGTCTTGGACCCACTCATGATGATGTGACACCCTCTGCCTTTTATTCTTATTTTGAGGACAAACCAGTTTTTGATGAGCAGTATTGGAAGGAATTAACGGAACGATTTTCTAGGATAAATTATTCTATTCCAGATTTGAATCGGAACCAGGCGATGAAACCTGAGAAAGGTGAAGTCATTCAAAATATGTTAGGATCCGCAAGGGGATTACAATTCAAAAAAGGCAGCTGCCATTATTTTGCTCTGCCAGGTGTTCCAAAAGAAATGAAAGCTATGATGATGAGTACTGTTTTACCGTTCTTGAAAAGCCTGGAAGAAAAGCCAATTTCTGTTCGAACAATACGAACCACCGGCATCCCGGAATCGGCCCTGGCAGAAAAGATCAATAAAAAAATTATTAGTCATAATTTTCCATGTTCAGTTGCCTTTTTGCCAAAATTAACCGGAGTGGACATTCGTCTTTTCGGCCAGGATGCTCAAAACATACGGGACATGGAAGAGATCCTCACACCTGTGATTGAGAAATATGTTTATGGATACGATGATGTGTCACTGGAGGAAGTTGTGGGAAATCGATTGAGAGAACTGGGGTTGACTCTTGCTACAGCCGAATCGTGCACAGGAGGTTTGCTTGGTCACAGAATCACAAGCGTTTCAGGCAGTTCCGATTATTATCTTGGGGGAGTTGTTTCATACAACAACGAGGCAAAGATGGAACTTTTGGGTGTGAAAAAGCAGACGCTGGAAAAATTTGGAGCAGTGAGTGAAGAAACTGTGAGAGAAATGGCCCAGGGTGTACGATCCCTGTTTAAATCTGATCTGGGGATTTCCATTTCAGGGATTGCCGGCCCCACGGGAGGTACTCCTGAAAAACCGGTTGGCCTTATCTATATCGGGCTGAGCTCTGGGAAAGAAGTTGCCGTAAAGAAATTTAATTTTTTTCGTGACAGGGATTCTAATAAACGAATCAGTAGTCAAGTAGCATTGAATATGATTAGACTTGCACTGAAAAATGAGTGAAAGATTACTCCGGACCTTCATTTCAGTTACTGTTCCAAATGAGATTATTCCCCTCAGGGACATGTTGAAAACAACCGTAAAATCCCAGAAAAAGAATGTTCGATGGGTTATAACGGGCCAAATTCACCTTACCTTGAAATTCCTTGGATTTGCCCCTCCTGATATCATCGATGAATTGAATTCTACTATTGCAAAAACTGTTTCTCAATACAGCAGGATGGATTTGACTGTAACGGGAACAGGGTGTTTTCCGGTTCCAACCAGGCCCCGGGTGCTCTGGCTGGGAATGACAGGTCAAACTGAAACATTAACTTCATTAGTTTCTGACCTGAATACTGCCCTGGAACCCCTTGGTTTTCCAGCTGAAGAGCAGAAATCTGTACCGCATATTACACTTGCCCGTATAAAGTATCCACCCAAGCATACTCCTGATATATCTGCATTTCTACAAACGACCTTTGATCCAATTTTAATGACAGTTAGCCGGGTTCAGTTCATGAGGAGTGAGTTGTTTCCTGATGGTCCGGTTTATAGTATTTTAGGTACCCATTTTTTAGCCCCTGAAGACAAAAAGGAGAACTGAAGATGACAACAGCTGATAAAAAATCAAAAGCTCTTGAACTATCCATAACCCAAATTGACCGTCAGTTTGGTAAAGGATCAATCATGCGTTTAGGTGATGACCACCCTACTTTGATGGACAATGTTATTTCAACGGGAGCTTTGTCTCTGGATGTGGCACTTGGCATTGGTGGAGTACCCCGGGGACGAATCATAGAAATATTCGGGCCTGAATCGTCCGGAAAAACCACCCTGGCCCTGCACATTGTCGCTGAAGCCCAGAAGATGAATGGTTATGCTGCGTTCATTGATGCGGAGCATGCTCTTGACCCGGAATATTCTAAAAGACTGGGTGTCAATACAGAAGAATTGCTTGTGTCACAGCCTGATTCGGGAGAGCAGGCACTTGAGATTACCGAAACGTTGGTCCGGAGCAGTGCTTTGGATGTGATTGTAATTGATTCGGTTGCTGCTCTTGTACCCAGGGTTGAACTTGAAGGGGAGATGGGTGATACTCATGTTGGCCTTCAAGCCAGGTTGATGTCGCAGGCACTTAGGAAACTTACAGGAACAGTATCCCGGTCTAACACATGTGTTATTTTTGTAAACCAGATTCGTGAAAAGATTGGGGTTATGTACGGTAATCCGGAGACTACACCCGGTGGACGAGCATTGAAATTTTATACATCAATTCGTATGGAAATACGGCGCATTGGGGCAATTAAAGATGGAACAGATACAGTTGGAAATCGCACGAGGGTAAAAGTGGTCAAAAATAAAGTAGCGCCGCCATTTAAAATGACGGAGTTCGATATAATGTATGGACGAGGGATTTCTTTTGAAGGCGATATTCTTGATCTCGCTGTCAAGGGAGACATTATCGAAAAAATGGGTTCGTGGTTTTCCTATGGGGATTTGAAAATTGGACAGGGTCGTGAAAATGCGAAAATATATCTTAAAGAAAATCCCAAAGAACTGAAAAAAGTTATTTCAAAGGTCAAAGCCTTCATGGGTTTGGATGACCAGGGAGATGCTCCTGCCTCAAAGGATTAAAGAGATCAAAACTCAGGTTCGTCATCCTGATCGCCGAACAATTATATTTGATGATGGCACTTTTATAGGAATTTCTGAGGAAGTATTACTCTCAAACCCGGTTCATCCAGGAGATGAACTCACTCCGAACAAGTTAAAAGAACTAACAAATTCTGAACAGAAACAGAAGCTCAGGAATTCAGCACTTAATTTGTTGAGTTTCAGAATGCGCAGCCTGTCAGAACTCAAGCAACGCCTTCTTAAAAAGGGCTATGATATTCAAGATATTGAACCATTGCTGGAGGAGTTTGATGCAAAAAATATTTTAAACGATTCTGAATTTGCATTAGCTTTTTCCCGGGACAAGATACGAAGCAAGGGGATCGGTCCTTCGATTCTGAGAGTGGAACTTTCAAACCACCATTTGTCACGAAATTTAGTGGAGGATACTCTTAATCGGATGTACACCGAATTCCCCATTGATACACTGCTTGGGAATCATCTGAAAAAAAAGAAAATCCGCAGGAATTCCAAATTACAGGAAAAAGAGAAAAACCGAATAGTGAATTTCTTAAAAAGAAAAGGCTTTTCATGGGATGATATCTCCAGGGTTTTTGATGAAAAACAGATTGCCTGACTTTGATCAATCCTCAGAGTATTTAATGAAATATAAAAAAATGAATAGAATCCCGTTTTATTCCTTCAGCCGTATCAGGATTGACCATTAAAAAACAAAAAACATATGCACAGTTACTTCAAGGAACAGATCGGTCTGCGATCAACCATCTTTTGAGTGTAAAACCAACTGATTTGGAACTTGAGTTTCTAGCCATGGTCACTGTGGATAAACTGAAAATGCGACCCTACCTCGAAACAATAATGCGCCTTGATGACGGAGTGAGGAACCATATCAGTCCGGTTATCCAATGTGATAACGGAAATTCTATCCTGATTTCCGGAGGGACCAAGCTCCTTTTACAGAATAACCGTGTGAAGCTGGACGTTGATTTTACTCTCCGTGAACAGGCAATTTTTGGTAATCATCTCCACATGTATTATTCAGATATATCTACAGCAAATAATACAGTCATCAATAAATTTTTAAAACAGGGCAGGGCCAGCAAGATCAAAAAGCTGGGTGGAAATATCAAGGTTCCTGATCAGGGACAGGAATACACACTCATACATACTGCTGCTGTTGGTACCAATGAAAAGAACAGTTTTGTGGCGACACCACCTTCAGCCGGTACAGAAATCTTTTGTGTTACAGCTGGAAATTCATGGAAAAATCCCAAAAGTGACTTTCGTATCAATTCCTTGATAAAAACGATTAAAGGAAAGCCATGGCTTTCAGGTGTAAAAATCATTGATGAAAAGGGGCTGGGAACTGCTTTAGTGACTTTTGCCCAGACGAATAATGTTGGGATTTCCGTAAAGATCACTGGGATAAATGCAAAAAATCTTGTGGAGAAATTGAGAGACTGGGGTGCATACGAAGATATTCTGGTTTTTATCCAGGCTGGCTGTGACAAAGAGATAAAAAAATATGTGAAAGAATCAGGTCTTAAGATAAGGAAAATCGGGGTGATTCAGAAAGACCCAATCTTTTCTGTTTCTGGACAAAAAAAATCATTTCTGTCTCTTTCGATGCCGGTTTTTGACTATTATAAGATATCATTTGATTCTGTCCATCATATACAAACTCCTGACCAGAAGAAGACAACTGATTTTTCTGAAATAAAGGAAAAAAGATTTTACTCTTCACCCTTAAAAAAACTCTTATCACGTTTTGCTGAAGAAAGAAAGTCTTGGGAATTAATAAAAGGAAAACCAGGGAAGGTCACCAGGAGTGTGGACTATGGGCTTGTTTCTTCTGTCGTGCCGAATTTTGGAATGATGGTTTTCACAGCAGCTGACAATGATTATTTTACCTCTTTTGAACCGCGTCTGAGCGGAAAACTGACTGTTGCGAATGCTGTTCGGCAAATCGTTTGCCGTGGCGCAAAACCAGTGGCAATATCCATACGGAATATTTTTCCAGATTTGAAGGAAGAGAAGGATCATGGAAAGGGAATTGAAATTCTTAAGGGACAGGAGGAAGCAGTTCGTGTTTTGGGTCTGACAATAGCGAACCGTCACACTTTGCCCTTTACTGATCATTGTGTCCAACATATTACCAGTGTCGGTTTTATCCCGGAGAATCAAACGCCCATGACAGGCGGATTGAAACAAGAAGGTGATTTTATTTCAATATTGGGGAGCCACCGTGGGGAATTAGGCGGTACAAAATATATGCAGAATTTTTACCCGGATATTCGTGTAAATCCTCCAACTGTTGATCTGGCTATGGAACCGCGCATTCACCAGGTATTACTTAAGAGCATTCAAGAGGGGTTCATCCAATCAGCGTATAATGTGAGCGCCGGCGGTCTGGCTGTTGCCATTGCTTTGTCTTTGATAAGCGGGGAAGAAGGGGTTGGGGCTAGAATTCATCTTTCAAGGAAAATACGAAATGACGAACTTTTGTTCGGAGAAACCCAGGGGTTGATTTTGATTTCTTTTAGAGAAAATGATTTCATTAAATTTGAGCGGATCTGTATGCAAAAAAATATTCCGGCAACAACAATTGGAAGAGTGACAGGAGATGGAAAATTCACCTTCAACAATCTGATTAACGTCAAAGTGAAAGATCTGAAAAATCTGGTGAATGCAGAATGACTGAATATAGAATAACACATAAAAATGGAGATCAATATCCTGTCAGGAATATTTACTGTGTCGGCAGGAATTATGCAGGGCACGCCAGGGAACTGGAGAATCCTCTTTTAAAAGAGCCTGTATTCTTTCAGAAGGGATTGACCTGCCTTACTACGGAAGATAGGATAAAACTTCCTTCTGATAGAACTATTCACCATGAGATTGAATTAGTGATCCTTATTTCCAGACCGGGAGAAGGTATTACTGCAGATAATGCAATGGATCATATAGGGGGTTTTGCCCTGGGATTGGATCTAACAGACAGGAAACTTCAGAATGAATTGAAGGAGGGAAAACTGCCGTGGTTTTTGTCAAAATCATTTAAAAATTCAGCAGTGGTTTCAACTTTTTTTCAGCCGGACATGGGAAATTGGTCAGAAATGTTTTGGCTGAAAATTAACGGCAATGTAGTTCAGAAGGGACAAATGGATGATATGGAGTTTGATATTCCTTTTCTGATTGAATTTTTATCCAGCCGAATACCCCTTTTAGAAGGCGATATAGTGTTTACTGGAACTCCTGAAGGAGTGGGAACGGTAGAAAAGGGAGATGTTCTGGAATTGGGATTGGGAGAATCGGTCCTAAAAACAGTACGATTTAGGTAAGCGTCCTTAATTCCTGGGAAGTATAAGCTTCAAGAGGAGGATGGAGGGCCCCATTTGTAGCCAGGATATTATCATCATAGATTGAAAACGATTTCCCATCCATTTGTGTGACTGTACCCCCAGCCTCAGTAAGGATGAGCATACCTGCCGCTGTATCCCATGGGTGCAGGTCAAACTCCCAGAAACCGTCTACTATTCCAAGAGCCACATGACATAAATCCACTGAAGCAGCTCCAAGTCTGCGTACACCTTGTGTAAGGTCGGTGAGTGTTTGAAACAATCTCATGTTTGCTTTCCATTTTTCTCCATGCTCATACCCAAAACCTGTTACGAGCAACGAATCACTAAGTGATGATACGTTGGATACATTGATCGAAGATCCATCACAAGTGGCTCCTTGTCCCTTTACAGCGGTAAATAGTCTCTTAGCAGGCAATTCCAGCACAACCCCGACTAACACTTCATCCTTGTGCAAAACACCGATAGAGACAGCAAATGACGGATATCCGTGTACAAAATTTGTGGTACCGTCCAATGGATCAATGATCCATTGATAATCAGCATTGGGGAAAAAGGAACCGGATTCTTCGGTCAGAATTCCATGCTTAGGAAATTCTGCATGAATTATTGCACAAATTAATTTCTCTGATTCTTTATCAGTTTTGGTCACAAGATCCGTTTTACCTTTATAATCAGGTATCCTGGGTTTATCCAGTGCAAATAAAATCAATTCTGCAGCTGATTTACCAGCGTGAACGGCCACATCATGGATGTGGCTAAGGTCAGGCATTATTTCTGATAAGGTGTATGCTTTTGAGAAAAATAAGTTTGGGTCATTTTCTTCAGTGCTGTTGATAGGAAGATAATGGCAATTAAATTTGGGAATGTCATGAATCCTAAAGCGGCATCTCCAAATGCCCAGATGGCTTCCAATTCTGCAATAGCACCGATGAAAACAAAAAGGAGGAATATCCATTTATACGGCATGATGGCCTTACGTCCAAATAAGTAAACCGCAGAACGATCACCGTAGAATGACCAGCTAATCGCAGTTGATACAGCAAAAAGTAATACGGAAATTGTTACAATTTTATCCCCGTAACTGAAAATAAAACCCAAGCCCTCTTTAAATGCATATGACGTTAAGAGACTACTGTTAAATAACCCCACATTAAGTATGTCTTTAATATGAGGCAAATTTTGATCAGTAATATTCATGTAGAATTGTGTGTGCTGCCAGGCACCGGTTATGATGATAACTAGACCTGTAAGCGTGCAGATTATGATTGTATCGATAAAGGGTCCTAACATGGCGACAGAACCCTCACGAATGGGATATTTTGTTTTGGCAGTTGAGTGAGCGATCGCTGCGCTGCCTTGTCCTGCTTCATTAGAATATAGACCTCGTTTAATTCCCCACAACATTGTGAGCAAGATACCACCACCGGTTCCAGCGATAGTTGCCGGTGGATTGAACGCCATTTTAAATATTAATGCAAAGCTTGATCCTATTTTATCGAAATTGACAAGAATTATTATTAAAGCAAAGACTACATAAATGACGCCCATTATGGGAGCTAGGAAACTGGTGACGTGACCAATTCGCTTAATTCCACCAATGATGACCATTCCGATAATTCCTACAAGAATAACACCGTTGATCACTTGCTGGATAGATAATTCGAATCCAGCCCACATATGATGCTTTAGCGTAAGGAAATGCTGTGTACCTAATACTTGGGATACTTCCGAATAAATTTGATCAGAAACCGTGAAAGCTTGAATGGCATTTCCAGTGGCAAAGGAGCATATAATTGCAAATGAAGCAAAGGCCACAGCCATCCAACGCCAATTTCGGCCCATTCCGGACTCAATTGTATACATGGGTCCTCCAGCGGTTAAACCATCGCTACCGATTTCACGATATTTTAAAGCCAGTGAGCTTTCTGCAAATTTCAGTGTTGTACCAAAAAACGCGGTAATCCACATCCAAAAGATTGCTCCTGGTCCGCCATAATATAGTGCAGTGGCTACACCGGCGATATTTCCGATTCCCACTGTGGCAGACAGAGCGGTTGTTAATGCCCGAAAATGATTTAAATCCCCTTCATCTTCTGGATTATCATAAATACCACGGGTAACGTTTACACCGTGTTTAAAATATTTTAACTGAG
>Ga0066848_10000104_pt1 | contig 26845 bp, 24 predicted proteins | sample ETNtaG_23_FD_65491 | JGI IMG/M metagenome (GOLD analysis project Ga0066848, IMG submission 65491) | Marine microbial and viral communities from oxygen minimum zone, Eastern Pacific Ocean - ETNP201310SV72 | ecosystem: Environmental > Aquatic > Marine > Oceanic | place: Pacific Ocean: Eastern... | reverse complement strand
CGCTGCCTGGCGGTCGGGCCGACTCGATCTCGAGTCGATGATCAGCCACCGGCTCGACCTGTCCGAGGTCAATGAGGGCCTCGACCGGCTCCGCCGGGCGGACGGCATCCGCACGGTCCTCGAGGTCGGCGGATCGTGACAGTGGACGGGACATGGCGGGGCGATGTCGTGTCGCTGGTCGAGGCCTTCCGGAGCGGCGAGCGGTCGCCCGTCGACGAGGTCCGTGCGGCACTGGCGGCGATCGAGTCCAGCGACCTGAACGCCTTCTCGTTCGTGGACGCCGAGGGGGCACTCGACCGCGCCGAGACCGCCGACGTGTCGTTGCCGCTGGGTGGTGTACCCGTTGGCGTCAAGGAGTTGCATCAGGTCGAGGGGTGGCCCGACACGCATGCGTCGCTGCTGTTCGCGGGCCGCACCGCTCCACACGACGGCACGATGATCGCCCGTCTCAAGGCTGCCGGGGCCAACCTGGTCGGCCTCACGACCGCCAGCGAGTTCGGTGGCCTCAACTGCAGCACCACGAAACTCAACGGGATCACCCGCAACCCCTGGCGGCGGGACGCGACGCCGGGCGGGTCGTCGGGTGGCAGCGCCGCGGCGGTGACCGGCGGCCTCGTGCCCATCGCCACGGGCGGCGACGGGGGCGGGTCGATCCGCATTCCGGCAGGCTTCTGTGGCCTGGTCGGCATGAAGGGCACCGCCGGTCGGATCCCCCGAGGCCCCCACACCGCGATCGCCCCCATGACCGTCGTTTCGGGATGCCTCGCCCGGTCGGTCCGGGATGCGGCGCGTTTCTACGACGTGTGCGCCGGCTTCGACGCCCGTGACCCCTACAGCCTCCCTGCCGAGGAGGGCTGGGAGGCCGGTCTCAGTGCGGCCGACCTACGCGGCCTGCGGGTGTGCATCTCCCCGGACCTCGGATCGGCGATCCTCGCCGACGCGGTCCGTGAGCGAGTGCTGGATGCCGGCCACCGACTTGTCGACGCCCTGGGACTCGATCTCGTTGACGTCGGGGTGTCGCTGCAGCGCATCGACTGGGAATGGGCGATCGCCAACCAGGTGGGCCTCTACCAGAAGGTCGGAGATCTCTGGCCCGGCTGTGAGGAGCAGATGACGACCTCGATGGCCTTCGGGATGCGCATGGGCCTCGAACGCTTCGACCTCGGAGTCGCCGCCCGCGTCGAGGCCGGACGGACCGAGGCCAACGAGCGCATGGCGGCCCTGTTCGACCAGGTGGACATCGTGATCTGTTCATCGAACCCCGACGTGGCGTTCCCCGCCGAGGTCGAGTCGAACACCCGCGTCGCCGGGGAGAAGGCACCGCCGGGCAACAACGGCGCCCTGACCATCCCGGCCAACGTCTCGGGCAACCCGGCGGTCTCGGTGCCGGCCGGGCTGGTCGACGGCCTGCCGGTGGGACTCCAACTCATGGGCCGTCAGCACGAGGACCGCACCGTGCTCGGCCTCGCCGCCGCCTGGGAGCAGGTTGGACCCTGGCCGCTTGTCGCCCCCTGACGGCCCGGTCTGCCAACATCGTCCGATGCAACCGCTCGGGGTGATCGTCGAAGCCGAGGAGGTCCCGCACCTCCACGCCGTCGTCTGCGACGTGCGCTGGTACCTCGATGGCAGATCGGGACGAGAGGCGTACGAGGCCGGACACGTTCCCGGGGCGATCTTCGTCGACCTCGACCGTGACCTGACGGCGCCGCCCAGCCCCGAGGCCGGCCGCCACCCGCTTCCCCCGGCAGAGGACTTCGCCGTCGCCCTCGGCGCCCTCGGCATCGGCCCGGATGACGTGATCGTCGCCTACGACGACAACGGGGGCATGAGCGCCGGCCGTCTGGTCTGGATGCTGCGGGTGCTCGGCTGGGAGGCGATGCTGCTGAACGGTGGCCTCCAGGCCTGGGACGGGCCGCTGGAGACCGGTGCGGTGAAGCGCCCCACCGTCGACTGCCCGGTTCGACCATGGCCCGATGGCGCCTTCGTCGACATCGGGGAGGTGGCGGAGCACGCAGCGACCGGCATTCTCATCGACGCCCGTGGTCCGGAGCGGTTCCGCGGTGAGACCGAGCCGGTAGATCCGCGGCCGGGGCACGTTCCCGGTGCCCGCAACGCCCCGTTCGCCGCCAACCTCGATGAGGGCCGGTTCCGGTCGCCCGACGACCTGCGGGTTCACTACGCAGCGCTCGGAGTCACGGACGCCGCCGAGGTGGTCGCCTACTGCGGATCGGGGGTCAGCGCCTGCCACGACCTGATCGCCATGGAGTACGCCGGGCTGGGTCGTGGTCGCCTCTACGTTGGATCATGGTCACAGTGGAGCGCCACCGATCGGCCAGCGTCCACCGGCCCCTGAGCAACCCCTACACGTAGGTGCTGCCCTTCGGGGCGCCCTCGTCCTTGCGGATCATCACGTTGACCAGCGCCGGCTTCCCGGAGGCGAACGCCCGTTCCAGGGCCGGGCGGATCTCGCCGGGGTGTTCGCAGAACTCGCCGTGGCCACCGAGCGCCTCGACCACCCGGTCGTAGCGGGTCGGGGCCAGGTCGACGGCAACCTTCCGGTCGGCTCCGTAGATGCCGACCAGGGGTCGCAGCATCTGTCCCCAGGCGGCGTCGTTGCCCACGATGCCGACGATGGGCAGGCCGAATCGGACCGCCGTGTCGTACTCGAAGCCGTTGAGTCCGAACGCCCCGTCGCCGTAGATGATCAGGACTCGCCGGTCGGGGAACGAGTGCTGGGCGGCGAGGGCGAACGGCATGCCGACGCCCAGCGTGCCGAGCGGACCGGGATCCATCCAGCAGTTCTCCCTCAGGACCGGGATCACCTTCGACGACTGCGCCACGATGTCGCCCCCGTCGCCGATGAGGATCGTGTCCTCGTCGATGAAGTCGCGGATCTCAGCGGCGAAGCGCAGGGGATCGATGGGGCTCTCGTCGGAGGTGAGCTGTGACTCGAGGGCTGCGGCGGCAGCGTCCTCGTCGACCCGCAGTCGGTCACTCCACGCACCGAAGTCGAGGGTCGGGCCAGACGCCTCTGTCAGGTCGGTCATCTGGTCGAGTGCGACGCCGATGTTGCCGACCACGCCCACGTCGGCGGAGCGGTTCTGGCCGATCAGCGTGGCGTCCATGTCCAACTGGACGATCCGGGTGTCGGCGGGTACCGAGTCGCCGAACTTCAACCGGAAGTCGAGCGGAGAGCCGACCAGCAGGAAGACGTCGCAGTCCTGCATCGCCTGGCGGCGGGTGCGGTTGAAGAACTGCGGGTGGTCGGCGCGCAGCATGCCCCGCCCCATGCCGTTGAGGTAGACGGGGATCCGGGTGGCTTCGGCGAAGCGGGCGAGTGCCGCACCGCCCCGCGACCACTTGACGCCGGTCCCGCCCAGCAGCACCGGCCGCTCGGCGGTCGCCAACACGTCGATTGCGGCCTGAATGTCGGCGGGGTCGGGGTGGACCGTCGGCGGCGTGGCGCGGACGGTGGGGAAGCGGGCGTCGTCGAGCGAGGCGGGGGCCATGAGGACGTCCATCGGGATCTCGAGGAACGCCGGCCCCGGTACGCCGGACACGGCGGCCCGCACCGCCATCTCGACGTACTCGGGGATGCGGTCGGTCTGGTAGCAGGCGTCGGCCCACTTGCTGATGGGTCGGATCATCCCGACATGGTCCATCTCCTGGAGTGAGCCACGGCGCAGGTTGGAGAACGGCCCCTGGCCGCCGATGACGAGGATCGGGCTGTTGGCCCTCCAGGCGTTGGCGATGCCGGTCACCCCGTCGGTGACACCCGGTCCGGCGGTCAGGACGGCGCAGCCCATGCGCCCCGGGTTGAGGCGGCTGTAGGCGTCGGCGGCGTGGACCGCGGCCTGCTCGTGACGCACGTCGATGACCGGGATGTCCTCGTCGAGGGCTCCGTCGAGGATCGGCATGATATGGCCGCCGGTCAGCGTGAAGATGGCGCCGACGCCGGCGTTCTTCAGAGATCGGGCTGCAATCTTTCCTCCGTGGCTCATCGTGCCGCAGCCACCTCCAGGAGTATCTCCCACTGCTGGGTGTCCAGTTCGCCGGAGGCCCGAAGGCGCACACGACCGTCGGGTCCCACGACGACGAAATACGGAAAGCTGGTCAGCCCGAAGCTGGTGGCGATCTCGTTGGTGGAGGAGTCGCGTAGCACCACCTCGGGCCATCCCACCTCCTCGAACCAGGCCGAGGGTGGGTGGTTCGGGGCGCCGGAATCGACAGAGGTGGAGACCGCCACGACCTCGACGCCCTCCGGGGGATCGTTGGCATCCAGCCATGCCGTCAGGGTCGGTAGTTCGGCCCGGCAGTGGGAGCACCAGTGGGTGAAGAAGCCGATGACGAGTGATTCCTTCCCGTCGGCCTCGAGGGTCACCGACGTCTCGTCGAAGGTGGTGGCCCTGACCGATGGCGACACGATGCCGACAGCAGGATCCGTCCCGGAACGGGGCAACGGCGGCAGAGCGCTTCCGGTGATTTCGACGGAGCCCACCTGGGCTGAATCACGGGCTTCGGGTTCGCCGCCCGTGGTGATTGCCACCAGGAATGCAACGGCTACAGCGGCAGCCAGCGCCAACCCGATGGCGAGGCCCGTACGTGAGCCCTTCCCTGACCGTGTGGTCTTGGCAGCTATCGTCCGACCTCCTGATCGGCAGCGGTTCGGTCGACTCCGCCCTGTTTGCCGCTGGCCACGACGAGCGTTGCCACCGTCGCGAAGCCGACCAGTGCCATGAGGGGAATCGAGAAGAAGCCGAACTTATCAACCCACATGAACACACATGATGTACCGGGATCGCACGAGGACCCCTGATCGGGGAACAACTGGAGTTGGTAGTGGTAGATGGAGACTGCGGCCCCACCGATCGACAGCGGAAGGACAAAGCGGGCGACGTTGCCCCCGGGACGCACCACCTCCACAGCCAGTATCACGGCCAGGGGGTACATGGCTATCCGCTGGTACCAGCAGAGTTCGCAGGGCGTGAAGCCGGCCACCTCGGAGAAATAGAGGCTTCCCGCTACCGATGTGGCCGCCACAGCGAAGGCGAGACGCAGGGGGGCATCGCCCAACAGGGCCAACCTGGTCCTGCCTGAGTCGGTGGCGAGGGCGACGCAGGTGGCCACCGTGATCCCGGTGGCCACCATGGCCAGCAGGGTCAGGAAGGTGGCTGACTGGTCGACGCTCATGGTGGTTGTCAGCCTATTGGGGGGGCTCCAGTGGGAAACTGGGGTCGAGTAGACCGGACCGTCACGGAATCCAGGGGGGTGGGCGCTTGTCGAGGAAGGCTCGCATGCCTTCGGCTGCCTCGTCGCTCCGGAAGAGCGACGCCGAGAGTTCGCCCGTCCATGCGAAGGCCTCGTCGACGGGCATCCCGGGGACCCGTGCCAGCAACTGCTTGGCAGCGGCGAGCGCGCCGGGCCCACAGGCCAGGACGTCGGCGACGACGGCAGCGACGGCGGCGTCGATCTCATGGGGCGGGACGGCCTCGTTGATGAGGCCGATCCGGGCCGCCTCGGGGGCGAGGAACCGGTTGCCCCGCAGGAAGGCGGCCCTGGCGTCTGCCGGGCGCATCTTCGGGAGGCAGACGACGGAGATCATCGCCGGGGCGACGCCGACCCGTGTCTCGGTGAAGCCGAACCTGGCGTCGTCGACGGCGATCGAGATGTCCATCGCCGCCGCCAGGCCCATGCCGCCGGCGACGCAGTGCCCGGCGATCCGGCCCACGTAGACCTTCGGCGACTCGGCGAAGCGGGAGAACAGCAGCGAGGGGTCGACCGGCTTGCGGGTGCCGCCGCCCTCCCCGGACGAGCGCTCGGACAGGTCGGCTCCGGCGCAGAACACCCGGCCGGAGTTGGTGAGGACTACGACCCTCACCTCGGGGTCGGCGTCGGCTGCATCGAGGGCGTCGTGCAGTTCCTCGACCAGTTGGCTGCTGAGGGCGTTGCGGTTCGCCTCGTCGGCCAACGTGACCGTGAGGACGCCGTCGGAGAGGTCGGTCAACACGAGTGGCATCAGAATCTCCCGGGGTCGGGTCCGTCGGTGGGTGGGCCGGCGAAGGCCTGTGCCCGGAGCAGCCAGTCGTGTGCTGCCTCGCCCCCGATGTCGAGGTCCGTGTCGTCGGCGTGGCGGCGTTGGGTGACGACCAGGCAGAAGTCCTCGGCGCTGCCCCGGACGGCATTCGGTGCACCTTCCGGGCCCCAGGCCCACCCGGCACCGGAGGGGGCCGCCAACTCGACCCGGACCTCGTCCTCGGGGACGTCCATCCGGCGGTTCACGTAGGACCAGTTGCGGGTGATGACCCCCAACTGGGCGACGTGGCGGAGGCGATCGCTGGCCGGCCGGTCCAGTCCGAGCGCATCGACGATGTCCTGGCCGTGGGCCCACACCTCCATGAGCCTGGCGGTGAGGAAGGACCTGGCGCCCATCGACGGTCCGTACCAGATGACCCGGGAGTCGTCGGCGAGCGTGGCCGCGGCGTCGGCGAGCAGGCGGCGGTTCGCCCGCCACGCCTCGAACACCCCGGGGGGCGACATCTTCCTGGCACGCCCGAGAGTGAGGTCGTCGACCGCCCCGTCGCCCCCGCCGGCGACGCCCACGAGGTCGTCGAGCATCGTGCGGAAGCGATCGGGGTCGGTGATGGCGAGTGCGGCTGTGCCGTCGAAGTAGGTGAGGTGGGCGACCTGGTCGGCCACGCTCCACCGGGGACTCGACGTGGGCGTCGCCCAGTCGGCATCGGTGATCCCGGTGAGGAGGTCGTCGAGGACCTGCTGCTCGGTCGCCAGATCGGCGGCGACCTCGGTGACGTGCATGGGGGACCTCCGGGTTCAGGCTCGGTGGGTGGTGAGGCCGCTCAGGACGAGGTCGAGGACGGCGTCGGCGGCCTCCTTCGGCGTGGAGCGCAGGGTGGTGAAGACGTCGGGCCGTGAGAGGTCACGGCCCAGCGACGCCATCACCCGGGCGACGGCGGCGGTGTCGACGTCGTCGATGTCGCCCCACTCCACGGCGAGGTCGAGCAGGCGACGGGTGACTGCGACGAGGTAGTCGGAGTGCTGGTCGCTCAGTCGCTGGCCGGCAGGCAGGGTGGCGAGGTCGCGGGCGAAGGCCTCGGTGGTGCCGGCCACTGCCACGTTGGCGGCCTCGAGGTAGTGCCGGATCGCTTCGAGGGGGGCCATGTCGGGATGGATGGCGCCGCGGGCGGTTCGTCCGACCGACCGCAGGTTGCGGTCGACGACGGCGAGCACCAGTTCGTCCCGGCTCGGGGCGAGCCCGTAGAGGGTGCGCAGCGAACAGTTCAGCCTGGCTGCCAGATCGGCCATGGTGAGGTGGGAGAAGCCCTCGTCGAAGAGTTCGACCAGGCGGTCGAGGACGTCCCGTTGCCGGTCCGTCAACTGCCGTTCGCGCTCACGGTCGATGACAGGCCGGGGCGCCGGGACGTCGCGGAGTCGGTCGAGCAGACCGCTGGTCGCTGTGGCTGGGTTCATGCGGACACCAGGAGCGACTCGGGGACGTCGACGACGCGTGCCCGTAGCCACTCGCCGAGGCTCTTGGCCTGGCCGTCCTGGCGGGTCGAGGCGGCAACACCGTCGCCGAGGAGCCCGCGGACCACGAAGTTGACCGACAGCAGGTTGGGCAGCGGGTGGCGCTCGATCTCGAGGTCGGCGGCCTCGGGGAGGAGTTGCCGGAGTCGGTCGGTGGTGAGGAAGCCGTCCAGCCATGCCCAGGCCTCGGGGGTGCGGGCGAACACGCCGAGGTTGGCGTCACCCCCCTTGTCGCCGGAGCGGGTGCCGACCACTCGGCCGAGCGGAGCGGGGACGGTCGGGCCTGCCGGCACCTCGGACGGTGGTGCCGGCATGGGCTCGACGGTGACGCCTTCGGGAACCTCGGGGGTCGCGGAGTCGACGACGGTGCGGTCGCCTCCCAGGACCACGACGTGTTGGGGGACGAGCCCGGCAGGGACCAGCCCGGCGCGGTGGACGCCGAACGCCCGCGCTCCGCTGCCGCTACGTGCGGCGAAGAAGCCCGGGATCGAGGCCAGCGCCAACTCGTTCATGGCGTTGAACACGCCACGGCCCACCTTCTGCTCGTCGGCGTCCTTGACCGTGAGGCACCACTGGGCGACGGCCTCCTCGTTCGAGGCGGGGTCGTCCTTGCCCGTGTACACGGTCCGACTGGATACCTCGTCGAAGTCCTCGGGGGTGAGGGGACAGGCCCGCCAGAAGGCGGCCTCGACCAACTCGGCCTTGGCGTCGACGTCGAGGCCGGTCAGGCCGATGGCGAGGTCGCTTCGGTATCCGCCGAGACGGTTCATCGAGACCTTGAGGTCCGGGGGTGGGGGCTCACCCCTCGTGTCGCTGATCCGGACCCGGTCGGGCGCCTCCTGCTCGAGGCGGATGGTGTCGAACCTTGCCGTCACGTCGGGGCCGAGGTAGCCGGGGGCGCCGATCTCGTAGAGCAGTTGCGAGGTCACGGTGCCGACTGTGACGGCACCGCCGGTGCTGTCGTGCTTGCCGATCACCGAGGATCCGTCGACGGCGATGTCGGCCCAGGGGAACCCGGCCCGCTCGAGTCCGCTGATCTCGGTGAAGAACGAGTAGTTGCCACCGGTGGCCTGCGTGCCGCACTCGATGACGTGCCCGGCGACGACGGCGCCGGCGAGGGCGTCCCAGTCGTCGCGTGCCCAGCCGTGGTGCCAGGCGGCCGGACCGCAGACCACGGCGGCGTCGGTGGTGCGGCCGGTGACCACGATGTCGGCGCCACGGTCGAGCGCTTCGACGATGCCCCAGCAGCCGAAGTAGGCGTTGGCGCTGATGAAGCGACCGGGTTCGGTCAGGGGCTCGCCGGTGACGAGGTCGGGGAGGTCCACGCCGGCGGCGAGGAGGTCGTCGAGGCGCGGGAGCAGGTCGTCGCCGTCGACGTAGGCGATGGTGGGGGAGAGCCCCAGCTTGTCGCCGACCTCGGCGACGGCCTCGGCACAGCCGGCGGGGTCGAGCCCACCGGCGTTGGCCACGACCCGGATGCCCCGGTCGAGGCAGGTGCCCATCACCTGCTCCGTCTGCCGGACGAAGCTGCGGGCGTAGCCGCCGCCGGGGCGCTTGGCCTGCGTGCGGGCGAGGATCAGCATCGTGAGCTCTGCCAGCCAGTCGCCGGTGAGCACGTCGATCGGACCGCCCTCGACCATCTCGGCGGCGGCCGAGAGCCTGTCGCCGTAGAAGCCGGAACAGTTTGCGATGCGGATCGGATCGGCCATCAGTCGTCCTCGTGTCCCTCCGGGGCGTCCTCGTCGAGCACCATCAAGGTGACCCCATTGGCCACCTGTTCGTCCAATTCCGCCAGCACCTCGGCCACGGTGCCATCGTGCGGGGCCTTCAGGTGGTGTTCCATCTTCATGGCCTCGACGACCAGCAGGGTCTGTCCGGCAGTCACCCGGTCGCCGACCGCCACCCTGACCTCGATAACCCTGCAGGGCATAGGGGCCACCAACCCACCTTCGGGCACCTGGACCTCAGGGAGTTCGAAGCGGGGTAGGACATTGACCTCAACGGTACCCCGTTGGGTCTGGACGTGTAGCCGGGAGCCGGCCTCGGTGACTGCGCGTGTGGTCCGGACACCGTCGACCTCCAGGTCGATGCAGTCTTCGGCCCACCGGTGGACCCGTACCTCGAGTGCGTCGTCGACGAGGAAGGTGCCATCGCGTCGGACCTGATATGACACGGTGGTCTCCAGCCCCCCGACCGACAGCCTCACCCGCTCGTTGGGGAGGCGGGCGTTACGCCATCCACCCTGGATGTGGCCCAATACCAGGGCCCGTTTTCGGTTACGGCCCTGAATCCACATCGCCGCCGTCCTGGTTGCCCGTGCCATTTCGTCATCGTCGGGTTCGAGGGTTCGCCGAGGGGTGTGGCGTTCAATGAAGTCGGTGGTGGTGTCGCCGGCCAGGAACGCCTCGTGGCGCAGGGTCGCCACCAGGAAGTCCCGGTTGGTGTCCACCCCGCCAAGGTGGAGACGTTCCAACGCGCGGGCCAACCGTGCAGCGGCCTCAGTCCGCGTGTGTCCGTGGGCGACCACCTTGGCAAGCAGGGGGTCGAAGTCGACGCCGATAGCGGTGCCTGCCTCTACACCGGAGTCGAATCGGACCTTCGGTTCGGCTGCCGGGGCGAAGGCTTCGACGGTTCCGGCGGCGGGCAGGAAACCCGATGCCGGGTCCTCGGCGTAGAGGCGCGCCTCGATGGCGTGGCCGGTGGCTACCACGTCCTGCTGGACGTAGCCCAGGGGCTCCCCGGCGGCGATCCGGATCTGCTCCCGAACCAGGTCGATACCGGTCGTCTCCTCGGTCACCGGGTGCTCCACCTGGAGGCGGGTGTTTGCCTCGAGGAAGAAGAACTCGCGGGTCGTGTCGTCGAGGATGAACTCCACGGTGCCCGCCGAGTGGTAGCCGACGTCACGGGCAAGGCTCAGCGCCGCTTCGCCCATGGCCGAGCGGAGTTCGTCATCGATCGCCGGCGACGGCGACTCCTCGACGATCTTCTGGTGGCGGCGCTGGATGGAGCACTCCCGGTCGCCGAGGTGTACCAGGTTGCCCTGCGTGTCACCGAGTATCTGCACTTCCACGTGGCGGGCCCTCTCCAAATAGCGTTCGAGGAACACCCGGTCGTCGGCGAAGGCCGCGGCGGCTTCCCGTCGGGCAGTAGCCACCGCCTCTTCGAGTTCGTCCTCTGATCGCACCAGGTGCATGCCCTTGCCGCCCCCACCGGCGGTGGCCTTGACGAGCAGCGGGTAGCCGACCTCGCCTGCGGCGGTGAGATCATCCGACGAGGCCAGGGTGGGTACGCCGGCGGCCTCCGCGATTCGCTTGGCGGCCGCCTTGTCACCCATGGCGGCGATCACCTTCGGAGACGGTCCGATCCAGGTCAACCCAGCCGCCAGGATCGTCTCGGCGAAAGCGGCGTTCTCCGAGAGGAACCCGTAGCCGGGGTGGACAGCGGCCGCTCCACTGCGACGGGCTGCCCCCAGCAGTGCTTCTGCGTCGAGATAGCCGTCGATACGGACCGCCAGGTCGGCTTCGGCGACAAAGGGGTGCCCCTCGTCGGCGTCGGAGAAGACGCCCACTGTGGTGATGCCCATTTCCCGGGCGGTACGGAAGATCCGCCGTGCAATCTCGCCCCGGTTGGCCACCAACAAGGAGTCGATGCTCACAGTCGGAACACCCCGTAGTGCTGGGAACCCTCGACCGGGCGTGCCCTCACGACGGAGAGGCACAGGCCCACCACGGTGCGGGTGTCCCGGGGGTCGATGATCGAGTCATCGGTGATCGCACCGGATGCGACGAGCGCCAACGAGCCCTTCTCCTGGGTCTCCTCGACCTGTCGGACGATCTCGGCGTCCGCCTCCTCGTCGAAGTCCTCACCCTTGCGGGCCGCCCGGGCCTGGCGCACGATCGACATCACTCCGGCGATCTGCTTGGGGCCCATGACCGCGATCTTGGCGGTGGGCCACAGGAAGGTGAACCGGTTCCGATACTCGCGGCCGGACATGCCGTAGTTGCCGGCCCCGTAGGAGTTGCCGACGATGACGGTGATGTGGGGAACCGTCGAGTTGGTGATGGCATTGATGAGTTGGGAGCCCTTCTTGATGATGCCGGCCTTCTCGAAGTCGCTACCCACGATGAAACCGGTGATGTTCTGGAGGAACAGCAGCGGAGTGTCCTGGCGGTTGCAGAGTTGGATGAAATGCGCCGCCTTCTCGGCCTCCTCGGGGTAGATGACGCCGTTGTTGCCGAGGATCCCCACCGGATAGCCATGGACGGTCGCCCATCCACAGACCATCGTCGGCCCGTAGAGGGGCTTGAACTCCTCGAAGCGGGACCCGTCCGCCACACGGGCGATGACACCCCGGATGTCGACGGGTTGGCGTAGGTCGCGGTCGATGAAGCCCAACAGGTCCTCAGCGTCGTGGGCCGGTTCCTCCGCCCGGTAACTGGGTTCGGGCCCGGCCTTGCGCCAGTCGAGGTGCGAGACCACTTCCCGGCACAGCCTCAGGGCGTCCATTTCGTCCTCGGCCAGGTAGTCGGCCAGGCCGGAGTGTTCGGCATGGAGTTGCGCTCCGCCCAGGGACTCGTCGTCGGACTCCTCGCCGGTCGCCATCTTGACGAGTGGAGGTCCGCCGAGGAACACCTTTGAGCGCTCCCTGATGAAGATGTTGTAGTCGGACATGCCGGGTTGGTAGGCGCCGCCGGCTGTCGAGGAGCCGAACACCACGCAGACCGTGGGTACGCCCAACTTGGAGAGTTCGATCATCTCGTAGAAGAAGCCACCCGACTCTGCGAAGTGTTGGACCTGCGCCCGTTTCCGGTTGGATCCGTCGCCACCGGTGGGGATGTTGAGGTCGGCGCCAGCCGATTCGACGAAACTGACGTAGGGGATGCGGTTGTCGCGGGCGATCTCGAGGGCCCTCATCCACTTCTTGACGCTGTAGGGGGTCATCGCCCCGGCCTGGACCGTCGGGTCGTTGCCCAGGATCACGCATTCGGTGCCAGCGATCACCCCGATGCCGACCATGAAGCCGCCACCGATGGCATAGCCCGAGTCGTAGCCGGCCAGAGGGCTGATCTCCAGGAACGGACTATCGGGGTCGAGCACGTTTGCGATGCGTTCCCGGATCGGCATCTTCCCCCGGGATCGCAGGCGTTCCATGGCCTCTGGGCCGCCGCCCTTCTCGGCCTCGTCCAGCAGGTCCTCGATGACCTGGAGTTGCTCGAGCATGTCGGCCCGGTTCCGGGCGAACTCCTCGGAGCCGGTCTCCACGTGGCTGGGCAGCGGGGGTGCCAACAGGGTTCGTAGGTTCATCGTGCCGTTCGGGATCGGAATGTCGAGGTCACGGCTAGATCATAGACACGGTAATCCTATACCTCAAACATTACCGATGAGTCAGGCTGCCCTGTACTCAGCCGATCGGGTTGAACTGGGTCGGGGTCGCCGGACGGTCGTCGAGCACCACCTGGGTCTTGAACATCTTGTCGGTGACCCGTTGGTTGTCGTCATCCCACAGCGGCCACAGGTAGTCGATGATCCAGTAGATCCCGGCGAAGCTGTTGATGAGGGCCGGGACCAGATACCGACCCACCCCGACGCCGCCACCGGGTGCCTGCCCGGTGCCGATCCCGGTGAGGCGGGTGCCGGCGGCCCGCTTGCCGGGCGTGGTGCCGCTGACGCCCTGCCGGTAGCCGAAGAGCCAGACCTGCCAGACCAACCAGACCAGTCCGACGATCCCGCCGGCGAGCATCATCATGCCTCCCGCAGCGGGCTCGCCCTTGTCGCTCGCATCGATGGCGGCAACAAGACCGATGAAGAACAGGACGGTCGGGATGATGCCGACGGCCGAAACGATCAGGAAGTCGATGATCGCGCCCAGGGCGCGCTTGCCGTAACCGGCCGGCGTCTGGGACACGGCTGCTGACTCGGTCGAGGAGTCCTCGAAGTACGACATGGGTGACCTCCGGCGGTGACAGATCCGACCCCGAGTATGTCAGGTACCACCGATTGCATGTCATGCCGGACCAGCACCCCGGCCGACGACGCTTCCTACACTGATGCGATGGGAGAGCGCGAGTGGGGGTTCCGGACCCGGGCACTGCATGCCGGCGCACGACCGGACCCGACGACCGGCGCCCGGGCCGTGCCGATATACCAGTCCACGAGCTTCGTGTTCGAGGACACCACCGACGCCGCCGACCTGTTCGCCCTCCAGAAGTACGGCACCATCTACACGCGCATCTCCAACCCCACCACCGCCGCGTTCGAGGAGCGCATGGCGAGCCTCGAGGGCGGGATCGGTGCCGTGGCCACCTCGAGCGGACAGGCCGCCGAGTTCCTGACCGCAGCAGCCCTGGCGGCCTCGGGCGAAAACTTCGTCACGTCGTCGTCCCTCTACGGCGGCACCCACACGATGTTCGACGTCACGCTCGGAAGGTTCGGCATCGAGGCCCGCTTCGTCGACGGTGACGACCCGGCGGCCTTTGCAGCGGCGATCGACGACCGCACCCGCTTCCTCTACACCGAGGTCATCGGCAACCCGTCGGGCGCCATCGCCGACCTGGCCGCCCTCGGCGACGTGGCTGCCGCCCACGACCTCCCGCTCGTCGTCGACAGCACCTTCGCCACGCCGTACCTGTGCCGGCCGATGGAGCACGGCGCCGACATCGTCGTGCACTCGGCCACCAAGTTCATCGGCGGCCACGGCACCTCCATCGGCGGGGTGGTCGTGGAGTCGGGGCGCTTCGACTGGGGCTCGGGCCGCTTCCCGCAGATGACCGAGCCCACACCCGCCTACAACGACCTGCGCTTCTGGGAGAACTTCGGCGAGTTCGCCTTCTGCACGAAGTTGCGGGCGGAGCAGTTGCGGGACGTGGGCGCCTCGATGTCGCCGTTCAACGCCTTCCTCCTGCTCCAGGGCCTCGAGACCCTGCCGCAGCGCATGGACGAGCACGTCGCCAACGCCCGGCGGGTGGCCGAGTTCCTCGTCGGCCACGACGGTGTCGACTGGGTGGCATACGCCGGCCTGCCCGACTCGCCGTACCACGACCTGGCGAAGCGCTACCTGCCGAAGGGGCCGGGGGCGATCTTCACCTTCGGCGTGGCCGGGGGCCGCGAGGCGGGAGCCGCCTTCATCGAGTCACTCGAGCTCGTCAGCCACCTCGCAAACGTGGGTGACGCCCGCACGCTCGTCATCCACCCCGGCTCGACCACCCACCAGCAACTCTCCGACGAGGACCTCGAAGCCGGGGGCGTCACCCCCGAGATGGTCCGCCTGTCGGTCGGGCTCGAGGACGTCGACGACATCCTGTGGGACCTCGACCAGGCACTTACGGCGGCACGGCAGTGAGCGAGCACACGCCCGTCGACGGCTGGAGCGAGCCGACCGCCGCCGAGCGGCTCGACATCCTCCACTCGGCTCGCACCATCGCCATGGTCGGCGTGTCGCCCAACCCGGCACGGCCCTCCAACTTCGTGGCGACCTACCTCGTCAGCTCGTCGACCGACTACGAGGTGTACTTCGTCAACCCGACCGCCGACGAGATCCTCGGACGACCCTGCGTGCCGTCACTGGCCGACCTGCCGGTGACGCCGGACCTCGTCGACGTGTTCCGACGGCTCGACGACGTGCCCGGTGTGGCCGAGGAGTCGGTCGCCGTCGGGGCGAAGGCCTTCTGGACCCAGTTCGGACTCTGGAGCCCCGAGGCCGCCCGCATCGCACTCGACGGCAGGATGGACCTGGTGATGGACCGGTGCCTCAAGGTCGAACACGCCCGGTTCGCCGGCGGACTGCACCTTGCCGGCTTCGACACCGGCGTCATCGACTCCCGTCGCAAGGGCTGACGCGTCCGCTCAGCGCGCTTCGAGCACCACCAGTGGGATGTCGCGGTCGGTCCCGGCCTGGTAGTTCGCGTAGTCGGGCCATGCGGCGACTGCGACCGACCAGAGGCGGGCCTTCTCCTCGGGCGAGGCCGTGCGGGCGACGAGTTCGTGCACCACGCCCCTGTCCTGGAGCGTCACCTCGGGGTCGGCCATGAGGTTCAGGTACCAGACGGGGTGCTGGGGTGCGCCGCCCAGCGAGGCGACGACCAGGTAGTGCTCGCCGTCGTGGACCCGGATCAACGGCGTGCGGCGCACCTTGCCGGTCCGACGGCCGGTCGTGGTGAGGATGACGCAGGGGGCGCCCTCCATCTCGTAGCCGTCCTCACCGTCGGAGGCGAGGTAGCGCTCGACGTGGTCGGCGACGAACTCCCAGGGGCTCGGTGCGTACTCGGGTTCGCCCATGGACGGAGCGTACGACGCGGGCTCAGGCCCGGACGACGCGGCTGCGGACGACCTTGTCGTGCCAGGTCTGGTTGTCGTCGTCCCAGAGCATCCAGAAGTAGCCCAGGAACACCGGAATCGCCGAAGCGAAGCGCATGATCCAGCGTCCGATCGCCCGACCCATGCCGATGGGTGCTCCGGTGGTCGCGTCGACCACCTTGAGCTTGGCGATGCGCTTTCCCGGGGTGCCGCCCCGGCGGCCCTCGAGGTGGCCGAAGTAGAAGAACACGATGAACAGGAGGAGAGCGAGCACAAACAGTTCGTGGATGCCCGCCGAGTCACTGGTGAGAACGTCGCAGGCGTACTTCCTGGTGTTCTCTCCATCGGACTTCTCGCAGATCCCGGGCTCTTTCGGAAGGACCGCCTGCACGAACGACGACAGCCTGGCGCCCGGGATGCCGACGATGAGCCAGTCGAGGACGAAGGCACCGAGGCGGCGCCCGAAGCCGGCATCGACGAGGTGATCGGTGGATCGGGCTGGCGGGGTGGCGGTGGGGGGGCTTCCACGTTCCCGTCGACGCCGCCGCTCGGAACGTGGAACGCGCTCCATGCCCTCGATGGGGCCGCCGGTCGGTGCGTACGGATCGAAGTCGATCACGGGACGAGCACAGCATGGACGGGTGGGGGAGCGTCGCCCTCACCCGCCATCGTGGCGAGCAGGTCGGCGGCACCCTCCAACGGCTCGACCCGGCGTGAGACGGTGCGGAACGGGTAGCGGTCGGTGGCGAGCAGGTCGAGGGCCGCCAGGTACGCAGGGGCGTCCACACCGAGGGCGCCCTGCAGGCGGAGTTCCTTGAAGACGATGTGGTCCGGGTCGAAGCCGGGCGTCTCCGTGCTGTTGCGGGTGCCGGCCAGCACGATACGGGCCTCGGGAGCGGCGAGGTGGACTGCCTGTCCGAGGGCGTCGGGTGCGTTGGCGGTCACGTCCACGACGACGTTTGCTCCGGGGCCTCCGGTCGCGGCACGCAGTGCCTCGGTCGGGTCCTCCTCGTCGACGTCGACGGCGAGGTCGGCGCCGAAGGCGGTGGCCGCCTCGAGTCTCGGCTGGTCGTTGGCCCCCTTGCCGGTGACCATCACGAAGTCGGCGCCGGCCTCCTTCGCCGCGGCTGCTGCAGCCAGTCCCCGGATCCCGGGGCCCAGGACGGCAACGACGTCACCGGGACCGGTGCCCGGCAACTCGGCTCCCCAGCGGATCCCGGCACCCACCGGGTTGAACAGCGTCGCGTCGACCGGGTCGAGGCCGTCGGGCACCGGTAGCACCATCGAGTCGGGACCCAGGGCGTGGTGTGTGGCCCAACCGCCGGAGAGTTCGGGGCCGACGTCGAGCGGGGAGAGCCCATAGGCGGTTCGCAGGCCGTTGGTGGCGCAACGACGGTAGGCGCCCGATCTGCAGGGATTGCAGGTACGACACGACTGGAAGCACTCGACGGCCACCCGGTCGCCGACGGTGACACCCCATGCTGCAGAAGCGGCACCGCCGACCTCGACCAGCACGCCGACGGTCTCATGGCCGGGAACGAGGGGCGTCCGGATCGGCAGGCGGCCGGTGAAGAGTTCGTGGTCGGTGCCGCAGAGCCCGCACGCCTCGACCTCGAGGAGAGCCGTGTCGGGAGAGGGTGCCGGGACGGCGAGGTCGCGGAACTCGAGCGACCGTGGCGCGCACAGCACCAGTGCCCGTGACGTTGCCGGTCGTTCGGTCATGCTCGGCACCTCCGACTGTCTAGCGTACGAGACACACAGCCGCGGAAGGGTTCGGGAGACGCATGCAGCAGGTGAGCGAGCGAGGCGCCGGGGACCGACGCATCCCGATGCTCGACGTCGACGAGGCCCGGGTCCGGGCGCTCGACGCGGGCGTCCCGGAGGGGATGGCGGACCTCAACGTGTTCCGGATCCTGTTGCACGACCCGCCGACGGCGGCCGCCCTCAACGGCCTGCTCCACCGGCTGCTCTGGAAGGGCAGCCTCGACCAGCGCCTGCGCGAACTCGTGATCCTGCGCATCGGCTGGGTGAGCGGCGCCGTCTACGAGTGGACGCAGCACTGGCACGTGGCGGTCGCCCTCGGCATCGACGAGGCGGACCTGGTCGCCGTTCGGGACTGGGAGGCGTATGAGGGATTCGGACCCGTTGAGCGGGCAATCCTCGCTGCCACCGACGAGACCCTTGAGTGCGGTGCCATCGGCGACGCCACCTGGGCGGCCTGCGCCGAGCACCTCGATGAGGCGCTCCTCATCGAACTGGTCGCGGCTATCGGCAACTGGGGCATGTTCGCCAGGATGCTCGAGAGCCTCGACGTACCACTTGACGACGGCATGGAGCCGTGGCCCCCCGATGGGTGTGGCCCGGAGAAGGGAGAACGAACATGAGTGGTCCCGAACTGGAACTGGTGAACCCGGGGTTCGTCGACCTCATGGTCGGCCGGCAACCGGAGGGTGGGATCGACGGGTACCTCGGCCTGGTCGTGGTCGAGGCGGAGGCCGGTCGGCTTGTCGTCGAGTTCGAAGTTCGTGACGACCTGATCACCTTCATCGGCAACATGCACGGCGGCTGCCTCGCAGCGCTGTGCGACCACTGCCTCGGCGTCGTGCTCTATCCGGTCATGCCACCCCGGTCCTGGGCGGCGACGACCGAGTTCAAGGTGAACTACCTGCGTCCCGTCAGTGGTGGGACCTGTAGGGCAACCGCCGAGGTCGTGTCGATGACGAAGAGGCTGGCCGTGGTGTCGATCCGGGTCGAGAACGAGGGACGGCTCGTCGCGGTCGCCCAGGGCACCTGCACCGTCAAGTTGGCCCAGGAGAAGCCGCCCGACGAATGACCATGGCCGTGGGCAACAGGGGGTCAGCCTGTCCGGTGTGCGGCGAACCGTTCCGGGATCCAGGTCGCCATCAGGGTGCGCAGTTCGTCGGCCACCTCGGCGAGGAGGTGATCGGCGCCTTCGAACACCTTGATCTCTCCCTGTCCGGCCAGGGACCGCACGATCTCGCTGTTCTCGGGCCCGAGGATCCGGTCCTGCGCACCGTGGAGCAGGAGGAGCGGGGCTGCCAGCTGGGCGGCGTGTTCGCAGCCGGCGCTCTGTGTGGCGAAGGTGGCGACCCCGGCGCAATAGGGGCCGAGGGCGCAACCCGCCTGGATCGCCACGGCCCCACCGAACGAGTGCCCGAGGACGACGAACCGGCGTGCTCCCTGCTGCACGGCCCGGTCGGCCGTGGCCGCCAGGTCCAGCAGCGACGACTCGAGGTGGCTGGGCCGGCGGTAGTCGACGCAGACGACTGCAGTGCTCGCCCCGGCAAGCGTTTCGCCCAGGTGGGTGTAGAGGCCGTCGGCCGGACCGAGGTAGCCGCCCATGCCGCCCGCCGCGCACAGCACCACGTCCTCGGCGCCCGACGGCCCGTGCCAGAGCAGGCCGAGCATTCCCTCCATGGTGTAGGTCTCGATGAGGCGGCGGCCGCCGCCGAGGTCGGTCTGCTGGGTGGCGAGGGGGGCGAGCAGTTCCTGTGCCGAACGTGCGTTCATGGTCGGAAGCCTGTCACAGCGGACCCCGACGACCGAAGTGGACGGCATGCTATGGCGCGCCGCCGATACCATGACTCCCGCTCCCGCTTCTGGCTGGAGCAGGCACCGGTGCCCGAGTGGACCAAGGGAACGGCCTGCAAAGCCGTAAAGCCGCGGGTTCAAATCCCGCCCGGTGCTCGACGATCGGGGCGGCCCGACAACGAGGGCCGGGGCGTCCGATCAGAGGGATGAGTGCGATGTCCGACGAGGTTGAAACCCAGGGTCACCCGGAGGGTGGGCATGCGGGGTACGACAGCCCCCCACTGCCGCACACCCCGCCGATGGGGATCTCCGCCGTGCGGCCAGGAGACCCGCCGCCGACGGCTCCCCGGCAGCCGGTGGTGTCACGGCGGCCAACCGAACCGGCGTCGAACCTGCTGGCGTCCCTCGTCGCCTCCGCAGGCGTCGTCCTCGCCATCATCGGGACCTTCCTGCCCTGGGTCGTGGCCAAGGGGGCTGGCAACATCTCCGAAATCGGTTGGGATCAGGTCGGCGACGCCGTGCTGGTGCTCGTCATCGGACTCGTTGGTGCGGGAGCCACCGGTGCCCTCTGGGTCGGGGTGCGTGGGCTCGTCGTGAAGCTCCTGTTGTTGGCAACCGGAGCGGTCCTGCTGCTCCTCGCCGGACTCGAGGCAGGTGACGTACGCGGGCTGTCGCCGATCGACGGCCCCGAGTTCAGGATCGGCTCGGGCCTGCTGGTGATCGCCATCGGTGGCGTGCTCCTGTTCCTTGCGGCGCTACTGGACCGGGGCCCCTGGGCGTTGCGAAGCCGCCCGTAGCCCCTGGGCGGGCGAGCCTCAGTTGAAGGCGTACGTGTAGGTCACTCCGTCCACCTCGACGGTGACGCCCCCACTGTCCTTGGTGGCGACCGCCGTTGATCCGTCTGAGGACTCGACGGTCATGGTGCTGCCGTCTGCGGAGACGGTGGAGGTCGTGCCGGCTGCCGTGGACACGGTCGTGGACCCGTCGTCGGCGAGGGCCGTTTGTACCCGTCCGGCGATGCCTGGTGCGCGCCTCGCAGATGGGCGCCTCGGCGTCCTGGGCGGCAACCGGCGTCACCGAAGGCGCGGCGAGCAGCCCCACCACCGCCAACAGCGCCACCAACTTCCGACGAGTACGCATCCGACCCCCGTTGCCCTCGCTCGGAGCGAGCCTAGTGCGGCAGAGACAGGCGCTACACCGGTCCCTGTGTTCCCGTGGAGGCCCACTGCTACGCTCTCACGCTCCGGGGCCGTTAGCTCAGTTGGCTAGAGCACCTGCATGACGCGCAGGGGGTCGGGGGTTCAAGTCCCTCACGGCCCACTTCTGTGACCAGCGGTGAGGTCACCCGCCATCCAACGCGGCATCCAGGCCAACCGCGTGGGGCACCGTCGGTTGTGTCGTAGGCACGTAGTGACAGTGGTTTGTCGCCTTCGACACTGACTGCAACTATGAGCATCTCAACCCAACCACAAGAAGGACAACGAAGGTGATTTTTTTCTAGAGGAAGAGATTGCAGAGGGTTTCGAAGTCTTCAAAGCGTGGTTCGAGACTGAAGCCATTCCGCAGATCGAAGCCGCTGGAGGAGCTTGCCTCGTCTGTGGCGTTGACGCAGAGAACGAAAATATCCTTCATCTGGTGATGGAGACGCCTTCGATGGACGTGGTGGAAGGATTCATGACCTCAGAGGAGTTCACCAGGGCTCGACAGAGCGCCGGAGTCCTTGTTGAGACCACAAAGATCACCGTTCTAAAGCAGTAGAGGGTCTTGCGCCTGTCCACCACTGGGGTCTGATTCTGGCCTGAGAACAGTGTCCAACCCGACGGCATGCGGCCACCGTCGGCCGTACCACCACCCCTGTTCGGCCCCTACCGCGGAACCTGGAAGACCGAACATGCTTCCTCGGGTTCACCAGGCCCTTCTGGCTGTTCTGCCGGTCGGGACGTAGCGTGGAGGCCGTGGAAGTCAACGGCTACACGATCGAACCCGAGGCCCGCCTCAGGCGGGCGGATCTTGCCGGCGCGGTCCTCGTTGGAGCGAACCTTGCCGGTGCCTACCTGGTTGGGGCGAACCTGAGTTGCGCGAACCTCGCTGGGGCGGACCTCACCGGGGCGAGCCTCGAAGGAACAGACCTTGTAGGGGCGAATCTCAGCCATGTGAGGTTCCGCTACGCCTTCATGGAGGAAGCACTCCTCGAAGGGGCGAATCTGAGGCGTGCAAACCTGGTCCATGCCAAGCTCAAACGGGCGAACCTCTCGAGGGCGAGCCTCCTCGGGGCGAACCTCACCGGAGCGGACCTCAAGCGGACGGACCTGGAACGGGCGGTTCTCTCCGGAGCGGACCTCTCCGGGACGAAACTGGGACGGACCAATCTGAGCGGAGCGATCTCCGACGCAAGAACCGTCTGGCCTGAGGGTTTCGATCCGCTGGCTGCCGGTGTGATCTTCGAGTAGGCCCTTTTGGCTGTCCTGCTGGTCGGGACGTAATGTGGGAGCCGTGCAAGCCAACGGCCACAGGATCGGGCCACGGGCGAAGCCGAAGAGGGGGAGAGAACCATGGCGATACTGACAAGGGAAGCGGCGGCCACCCGCGGCGACGGGCTCGCACTCGCCGACGACGACGGCGCACGGACATGGGCCCAACTCGACGCCAGGGTGAACCGCCTCGTCCACGCACTCAGGGACGCCGGGCTCGGGCCGGGCGACACCATCTCGGTGATGGCCGGCAACCGCAACGAGTGGTTCGAGGTGGCTCTCGCCTGCGCACACGCCGGGGTCGTGTTCGTACCCGTCAGTTGGCATCTCGTGGCCTCGGAAATGGCCTACATCATCGAGGACTCCGACTCCAGGGCCGTCCTGGTTGGCCACCGCTTCACCGACGTGGTTGCCGAAGCCATGGCCGACCCCAGATCCTCCGCCGTGGAACTGGCCGTGGCCATCGGCGCCCCGGACGATACGCGTTTCGTCGACTTCGAGGCGTTCCTCGGCTCCGGATCGGACGCCGAACCGGAGGACCAGTCCTTCGGCGGACCGATGTTCTACACCTCGGGAACAACCGGGCATCCCAAGGGCGTCCGGAGCAGCCTGGCCTCCCCCGAACCCGGCACGCCACCCGAGGTGTGGCAACTCGTCGCCTCCGGCTTCACCGGTCTCATGACGCTGCCGGGAACCGCCGTCCTCTGCGGGCCCTTCTACCACTCGGGCCAGTGGGCCTTCTCGTTCCTGCCGATGGTGGGTGGGTCGGCGGTGGTGATGCAGCACCGGTACGACAGCGCTGGCGTTCTGGACCTCATCGACACCCACGGCGGCACCAGCATCCACCTGGTTCCCACCCAGATGAAGCGCCTGGTCGAGTTGGATGAGGAACGTCGGGCCGCGTTCGACGGTTCGTCGCTCGAGGTTGCCATCCATGGCGCGGCGCCCTGCCCGCCCTTGGTGAAGCAGGGCCTGATCGACTGGTGGGGCCCGAAGATCGTCGAGTACTACGGCGCCACAGAAGGCGGGATCATCACGATGATCGACAGCCCCGAATGGCTCGAACGCGGTGGAAGCGTCGGACGACCAATGCCGAACGTGGAAATCCTCGTGTTCGACGATGACGGGGAACCCAGGGCCGCCGGCGAGGAGGGCATCCTGTACTTCCGAAACTCCACGGGCACGGACTTCGAGTACCACAACGCCCCCGAGAAGACCGCCGAGGCCCACCGGGGTCCGGGCGTGTTCACTACCGGCGACGTCGGGTACCTCGACGACGACGGCTACCTGTGGCTCTCCGATCGGAAGATCGACATGATCATCTCGGGCGGTGTCAACGTGTACCCGGCTGAGATCGAGGGAGTGATCGGCGGGCATCCTGAGGTGGCCGACGTGGCCGTCATCGGTATTCCCAACGAGGAGTTCGGCGAAGAGGTCAAGGCACTCGTTGTCGCTGCCGGTAGTGCCGACAACGACGACCTGGCCACCAGGCTCATGGTCCTCTGCCGGGAGAGCCTCGCCGGCATCAAGGTGCCCCGGTCCATCGAGTTCAGGGAATCACTACCCCGCACGGGCACGGGCAAACTGCAGAAGCGCCTGCTACGCGAACCGTTCTGGTCCGGCTACGACCGTCGAATCTGACTGTGGCCTGGTTCGCCCTGCGGACAGGTTGGTGCGCTCACAGAAACGGTGTCAGGCACTAACCGACGAACGTTCCACTCCTTGTCAGGCCGGACGGCCACCGGGACCTGCCCCTGACCGCACGGCCGACATGGGCCACCGAGCCGAATACCCCGGTAGGCAGCCACACGACCACGATCATGAGCATCAGGCCGCTGACCGCCAATTGGTTGGCAGCGCCCGAATCGCCCAGTCGTGCAAGGGCCACGGTCAATACGCCACCGGATGCCAGGGCTCCAGCCAACAGGGCGCCCGACGGAGCGGCGATTCCGGCCAGGTAGACAACGGCAACCACCATCAATGAGTCGAACAAGGTGAACGAGCCACCGGTCACGATCTGCCGTTGATAACCGAGCAGGGCTCCTCCGATTCCGGCCAGCAGGGCTGAGATGGCAAACGCCGTGAGCTTGACCCCAGCCACATCGATGCCCGCCGCCGATGCGGCCCGCTCGTTGTCGCGCACTGCCCGCCAACGTCGGCCGACGACGCCCCGACTGATGCCGAGGGTCATCAGGAGGCAGAGGGCCAACACCACGAGAGTGGTCACCACGAAAGCCCGGCGAGGGTAGGCGGAACCCACCGCACCGATTCCCAGATCGAGGCCAAACAGCGACGGGCGGGGCATCCGGGCACCCAGGTCACCACCGCTAAACCATGACCAGCGGAAGATCAACTCCTCGATGGCTATCGAACCGGCAAGGGTGGCCACGGCCAACTGGGAACCACGGACCCGCACGGCGAGCAGGCCCACGACCACCCCAACGGCCACGGCCACGATTCCTCCGACAAGCGGTGCGATCGGAAAGGGCACGGAATCCAGACGGATCACCGTGAAGGCGGCGATGCCGGCAAACGCATAGGGGGCGAACGACACCTGGCCGACGAGCCCGGTCACCACCACCACTGATAATGCGATGACGGCTACACATGCCGAGATGGCCACCGCCAGGCGCCACTCGCTGTCCAGCACCATCACGGCGATTCCGGCCGCCCCCAACAGGGCTATGGGACGCCACGCCCCGACGTTCACACCGGCAGAACGTGGGAGGCGAGGCGAGAGCACCACTCCACGCTGTGGGAGGACATCACCCCAGAAGGCGAGGACAGCCAGAATGACCAGGAGGGGGACGCCCTGCTGAATCCCGACGTCGGGCAACCACGCCCACTCCACCTGAATGTTCATCAACTCGGACTGGACCATTCCGATACCCAGTCCAGCCAGGGCCGCACCCACGAACGACCGAAGTTGGGCTACCAGTGCGGCAGCGAGAGCCGGAACGACGAGCAGGCTCGAAGCGCTGACGTCGAGGCGTGTTGCCGGAGCGGCCAGCACCATCAGCAGGCCGGCGACCACCGAGGCCAGGACCCAGTTGACGGCTCCGACCCGAATCGGGGAGATCCCAAGCAGCACCGCACCGCGTTCGTTGTCTGCCAACGCCCGGGTTTCACGGCCGAACCGGGTGAACCGGTAGAGGCCGGCCAACAGCAACGCCGAACCGAGGGTGATGCCAGCCAGCCAGAGTCTGTCGGTGCCGACCAGGGCCCCGCCGATACCCACCAAGCCGTCGGGAAGGATGCCGTCGATGGCCAGGCCGGTTGCCCCCTGGGCACCAATGCGCAGGCGCGCAATCTCCATGAGGTAGACGAGGAGGCCCAGTGAGGCGACGAGCGCACTCAGTGGAGGAGCGTTGCGAAGGGGCCGGATGATCGCCAGGTAGATGACACCACCGAGGACGGCAGCCAGAACCATGCAGACGGCGAGTGCGGTGGCCACCGTCGGAGCCCGAACAATCGGGAGACGAGCAGGTAGGCCGAGGACGGGCAGGATCAATTCTCCGGTGGCCCTCAATTCGTAGAACGCCACCGCGACATACATGCCCATGGCGGCATGGGCGAGGTTGAGGATCCCGCTGGCCCGATGGGTGAGAACCAACCCGACGGCCAATGATCCGACTACAGCCCCGGTACCGCAGCCAAGCAGGAGGTAGGTCAGGTGGCTGCCGATAATGGCCCCGATCAGCCGAGTTCGGCGAACAGGGCCGGAGTGTCGATCCAGCCATCGCCGGCGGGTACAACCTCACCCTCGACGATCGAGAAGATGGTCTGCTGCGGGGCGCACAGGGCAGGAAGTCCGGGAACCTGCTGCCCTTCACAGGTGTAGGGGTGCCCCCAGAAACTTGGCCTGTCGACTGTGTCCCGGATCAGATCCAGCAAGGCTTCCCGGCTTCCGGCATCGGGGCCCAACTCGACCAGAAGCGCATAGAGATTGAGGAATCCCCGCATCGACACCGTGCCGACACCTCCTGCTGGTTCGGAGGCGTACTGTGCGACCACCTCTTCGTAAACTGCACCGTCGACGGTGGGCTCCAACGGGCTCTCGGAGTTGAAAAGGACGATTTCGGCGGCGCTCCCGGCCACCTCGAGGATTTCGTCCGCCGCGCAACTTCCGACCAGGTAGAGCTGGGCCTCGATCCCCAGATCGACCATGGTCTGCATGATGGGGGCGCAGGAGAGGTCGGCTGCTGCAACGACGATCGCGTCCGGTTCGAACTCGGCTGCCTTGGTCAACACGGGAAGGAAGTCGAACGTGAACAGGGGGAACGGGATCAACTCCACCTCAAGTCCGAGAGCCTCCGCCAGAGCGGCGCCGTAGTCCCGTGTGGACACGGTGAACGACTCGAACTCTCCGTGGGCGAGGACGATCCGAGAAGCACCAAAGTGCTCGATTGCGTGACCGATGAACCCCGCGTACGCACCTGCTATCGCTCCGCTGAAGTAGAACGCCGACGGCGATTCCATCTCGGCCATGTTGGTCGGGATACCCCCAACCACCGGGATCCCGTTCTGTTCGAAGATCGGGATGGCCCCGGTGCTGCCGACGTCGATGCCGGTTGTCACGGCGACCACATCGGCCATCACCATCTGCTGAGCGCAGGCCTGAGACCTTTCCACAGTGAAGTCGGTGACACAGACCTCAAGTTCGACCGGACGTCCATTCACACCGCCCAACTCTTCGTTGACCCAGCGGACCGCGGCCTCCACGGCAGCCCGAGCCTCGGGGAACGAGCCGGCCGGCGAGTCTTCCTGGTTCAACAACCCGACGCGAACCGGATCAAGGTCCGGGTCGGCACCACGTGCCTGGACCGGCAGTTGGCCCATGAACCACTCGCCACCGCCCAGACGTCCAACCACAGTGTTCGGATCACCAACCGGGACAGTGGTCGTCGCGGCGGTGGTGGTGGTTGTCGCGGCGGTGGTGGTTGTCGCGGCGGTGGTGGTTGTCGCGGCGGTGGTGGTTGTCGCGGCGG
>Ga0066848_10000066_pt1 | contig 31544 bp, 28 predicted proteins | sample ETNtaG_23_FD_65491 | JGI IMG/M metagenome (GOLD analysis project Ga0066848, IMG submission 65491) | Marine microbial and viral communities from oxygen minimum zone, Eastern Pacific Ocean - ETNP201310SV72 | ecosystem: Environmental > Aquatic > Marine > Oceanic | place: Pacific Ocean: Eastern... | reverse complement strand
ATGCGCACGCTGAATAGACAAATAAAACTTTTATCAAAAATTGATAAAGCTATTAAGAAAATTCATAATAATACTTACGGTTACTGTGAAGAAACGGGTGAACCAATTGGCATAAAAAGGTTGGTTGCAAGACCTATTGCTACATTATCGATTGAAGCTCAAGAAAAACATGAGAAAAATGAAAAAATATTTGCTGATATTTAAATTAAATTATTGGTATTTTTTCTTCAGTATTTAAACAATTATAACCTCTAATCACTGCTAGCCTAGAGCCAACTTTTTCATACCAACTGACTAAAAATTTATAATTATTTCTTAAATCAATTCTATCTGGCATGTGCCAATCATGTCTGGCTATCCATGGAAACAGAGCAATATCTGCAATTGAATACTCCTCTCCAGCAATGTAATTATTTTTTTTAAGTTGGTTATTTAATGCAGTATATACACCAAGAGCACCTTTATAAAATCTCTCTTCACTGTACAAACTTTTGCCTGGGTTAAAATGAGAAAAATGATGAAGTTGACCCAAAATTGGACCAACATTACTTATTTGGAACATCAACCACTCAAAAATTCTTATTTCATTTTTTTTTGGAAGAAATTGATTACTCTTTCTAGCTAAATAAATAAGTATTGCTCCTGATTCAATTAAAACCAAATCTTTTTCATGATCAATGATTGCTGGAATTTTTCCGTAGGGATTAATCTTAAGGAATTCTGGTTTAAACTGTTCCTTTTTGCCTAAATTGATTGACGTTATTTTATATTTAATTTTAGTTTCTTCGAGCATGATAGAGATTTTTCTACCATTCGGAGTTGGCGAATAAAATAATTCTATCATAAAATTTTATTTAACTTTTACACCTAGTCTTTCGTGCATATCTTTTGAAGTGGTGGTAAATTCAAATCTGTATTTTTCATTTGGCCTTGCTAATTTAAAGCACGCCCTTGCTGCAAGAGCCCCTTCATGAAAACCTGACAAAATTAATTTAAGCTTACCTGGATATGAACAAATATCTCCTATTGCAAAAATGCCTTTTTTATTTGTCTGAAAATTTTCTGTATTTACCGGTATTGTTTTTTTTTCTAAATTTAATCCCCATTCAGCAATAGGACCAAGTTTCATTATTAATCCAAAAAAACCAAGAACGCAATCAGTTGGGATTTTTTCAGTTTTACCATCTTCACTCTTAATAATTATCGCGTTTATCTTATTTTCTCCTTCGATTGAATTAATTTGGAATGATGTTTTTATTTTTAACTTACCTTCTTTTTCTAATTTTCTTGTCACATTAGCGCTATGTTCGGTTCCCCTAAATTCACTTCTTCTGTGAACTAGTGTTACTTCAGAAATTTTTGATAATTCAATAGCCCAGTCTAAGGCTGAATCTCCTCCACCAAAAATACAAACTTTTTTATTTTTGAAATAATTTTTATCCTTAACCGAATAAAAAACACCATTGTTTTCGAATTTTTCTATACCCTTAATTAAAAATTTTCTTGGTTCGAAAGAACCAACTCCGCCCGCAATAATAATATTTGGGGCTAAAAAAAAATTTTTCTTACTTGTTGTGATTTTCCAGTTGTTTTCTTCTTTAGAGACCGCCTGAACTCTTTCGCTCAAATGAAAGTTTATCTTAAAAGGTTTAATTTGTTCTAACAAATTTTTTGTTAAGCTTTCTCCAGTACATGCAGGTATAGCTGGAATATCGTAAATAGGCTTATCAGGATATAGTTCTATACATTGGCCTCCTATTTTATCCAAATTATCTACCACTTCTGCTTTGAGTCCAATTAAGCCTGATTGCTGTGCGGCAAACAAGCCCACTGGCCCCGCGCCAATTATCAAAACATCTGTTCTAATCATAATTGAATTATGCTTGCTTTGATGGCATTTTTACGACCAAACCATCTAATTCATCCGTTGCTGTAATTTGACAAGCTAATCTACTAAATTTTTTCGGTTCAAAAGCCATGTCGAGCATATCTTGTTCTGCATTTTCTTTTTTTTGTAATTTTTCAAACCATTTTTCATCAACATAAACATGACAAGTTGCACAAGCGCAAGCTCCTCCACAATCAGCATCAATACCAGGAATATTATTTTGAAGAGCTCCTTCCATAACGGTTGATTCTTTTGAAACTTCAATCGTATGTGATTTTCCACTACATTCGATATAAGTTATTTTTGGCATGGTTTGGTTATCTAGATATACGCTAAATAAAATAATGCAATAGATAAAACTATGTGTTTTAATAGTTTGTAGGATATTTTCTTATGGCGACAAAATACCAACAAACTTATCAAAGATCCATAAATGATGTTGAAGGGTTTTGGTCTGAGGTAGCAAATGATGTGTTTTGGTACAAAAAACCTTCAAAAATTTTAAATTCTGACAATCCTCCTTTTTACAAGTGGTTTCAGGATGGAACTACAAACACATGTTACAATGCAGTTGACCTGCATGTTAAAAATGGAAAAGGTGAAAAGATAGCTATTATCTACGACAGCCCAATTACAAATTCACAAAAAAAAATAACTTATAATCAATTAAAGGATCAAGTCTCAACCTTTGCCGGAGCTTTGGTAAATCAAGGAATAAAAAAAGGAGACAGAGTCATAATTTACATGCCGATGATTCCCGAAGCCGTAATCGCCATGCTTGGATGCGCAAGAATTGGCGCAATCCATTCCGTGGTTTTCGGTGGTTTTGCCTCAAATGAGCTTGCTAGTAGAATTGATGACTCCAAGGCAAAAATTATTTTATCTGCCTCTTGTGGTTATGAACCAGGACGAACAATAGAATATAAACCACTGCTTAAGAAGGCAATTGAATTAGCAAAACATAAGCCAGAAAAATGTATTATCTATCAAAGAAAAGATTTTAAAGCCGATTTAGAAAAAAATGAAATCGATTGGAATGAATTTATAAAAAATGCAACACCTGTTGAATGTGTTGAAATGAACGCTAATGACTATGCTTATATTCTTTATACTTCTGGAACAACAGGTGTTCCCAAAGGAATTGTCAGAGATGTTGGTGGACATATAGTAGCTCTAAAATGGACAATGAAAAACATCTACAACATTAACCCGGATGATGTGTGGTGGTCCGCTAGTGATATAGGATGGATAGTTGGTCATTCGTATATTGTTTATGGTCCACTTTTTCATGGATGCACAACCGTACTATTTGAAGGGAAACCGGTTGGTACTCCTGATGCTGGAGTGTTTTGGAGAATTATTTCTGAACATAAAGTCAAATCGCTTTTCACAGCACCTACTGCATTTCGAGCTATTAAAAAAGAAGATCCTAATGGAGAATTTTTCAAAAAATATAACTTATCATATTTTGAATTTTTATTCCTTGCTGGTGAAAGAGCTGACCCCGATACACTTAAATGGGCAGAATCCTTACTAAAAGTACCCGTGATTGACCACTGGTGGCAAACCGAAACCAGTTGGGCCATTAGTGCTAACTGCACAGGATTAGAACTTTTAAAAACAAAATATGGATCAGCTTGTAAACCGGTTCCTGGTTATGATGTAAGAATATTAAAAAGTGATGGTAAAGAAGCTAAACCAAATGAAATGGGTGATGTGGTTGTTAAACTACCTCTTCCTCCAGGTACCTTTCCAACTCTTTGGAACGCTGATAAAAAATATAAAGAAACTTATATGTCAAGCTATCCTGGCTACTATCAAACTTATGATGCGGGACATATTGATGAGGATGGTTATGTTTGGATTATGTCACGAACGGATGACATCATTAATGTTGCAGGTCATAGATTATCAACGGGCGCCATGGAAGAAGTTTTAGCAGAACATAAAGATGTTGCGGAGTGCGCTGTCTTAGGAATTGCAGATAAATTAAAAGGACAATTACCGATTGGTTTATTAACGCTTAAAGCCGGTGTTACTAAAAAACATGAAGATATTTCAAAAGAATGTGTTCAAATGATCAGAGAAAAAGTAGGTCCCGTTGCAGCTTTTAAAACCGCTATCGTTATAAAAAGACTACCTAAGACAAGATCAGGCAAAATATTAAGAGGAACGGTTAGAAAAATCGCAGATAATAAACCTTATAAAATGCCTGCAACTATTGACGATCCTGCAATTTTAGATGAAATTAAGTCCGATCTAAAAAAACATCATATTTTAAAATGAGGGGAGCATGAAAAAAAATTTGTATTTCTAATTTGTTTATCATTTATAAGTTCTACATTTGCGGGAAAGAAACTTTGCTTAATTAAAATCTTAGCGGTTTACCATTAGCTTTTTCAATAAGCTTGCCGTCCCAAACAATTGCTTTTCCATTAACAATTGTTCCTAAAGGAAAACCTTTTACTTCATAGCCATCAAATGGAGTCCAGCCACATTTACTTGCAATCCAATCATTTTTAATAACTTTTTTCATATTCATATCCACAATAGTTAAATCGGCATCAAAACCTTCCTTGATCTGACCTTTATTTTTTATTCCAAAAATTCTAGATGGATTTTCACAAACTAATTTTACGAATTGATTTAAAGTTAATTTATTATTGTTTACATGATTAAGCATAAGAGGAACAAGTGTTTGAACTCCAAGCATTCCTGATGGAGTTTGAGGGTATTCTTTCTTTTTGTTTTCTAAACTATGAGGGGCATGATCTGAACCAATCATATCTGCTACGTCATCTTTTATTGCTTTCCAAAGCATATCTTGGTGTTTCTTTTCTCTAATTGGAGGGTTCATTTGTGAAAGCGAACCAAGCTTTTTGTAACACTCAGGTGCAGTTAAAGTTAGGTGTTGAGGCGTAACTTCAAAACTTACATTTCCTTTGTATCTTGATAAAAATTCTACTTCTTCTTTTGTGCTAACATGTAAAACATGTATTTTTTTCTTATAGCGTTCTGCAATTTTTACCACTCTTCTAGTTGATGACATTGCACACTCTTCATTTCTCCAAAAAGGGTGGGAGCTGACTTCTCCTTTTTTTATGAATTTCTTTCTAAGATTAAGAATGTCTTCGTCTTCTGAATGGATAGAAACGATTTTAGAACTATTTGAAATAACCTTTTCCATGTCTTTTTCATCTTTTACTAAGAGGTTTCCTGTGGAAGAGCCTGCAAATAGTTTAACTCCACAACATCCTTCAAGATCATTTAATTCTTTTAAATCGTCTATGTTATGTGGAGTTGCTCCAAAATAAAATGCATAGTTACAAAACATTCTATTTTTAGCCAAGCTAAGTTTTTTATTAAATTCCGTTTGATTAGATGTGGGTGGATTGGTATTAGGCATTTCAAAAACGGAAGTTACACCGCCTAAAACTGCAGCTTTACTTCCTGATTCTAAATCTTCGACGTCTGTCGAGCCTGGTTCTCTAAAATGAACCTGAGTATCTATTATACCAGGCAAAACAATTAGATTGGTAACGTCTAAAGTTTTTTGATCTGAAGAAGTCTGAATTTTACTGATACTTTTTATAATTCCGTCAGAAATACCAATATCGGTGGTTTTTAATTGCCCATCAATAAAACATTTGCCATTTTTTAAGATAAAGTCAAAAGAAGAAGGCATTCTCGAACTATTTAATATATTATAGATTCAAAACTTGCAAATATGGAAAAAGACGAAGTCATAACTCTCGAAGATAGAGGGTTTATAGAAGTAAACGGACCAGAAGCTAAAGATTTTTTACAAAATATAGTCACCAACGACATAGAAAAGGCAACCAACAACTCAACAATATTTTCTTTGATTCTAACTCCTCAAGGTAAATATTTGTTTGAATTTTTTGTTTTAAAATTAAATGTTGGCTATCTACTAGAATGTGAAAAAAAATCAACTGCAGAAATTATAAAACTTTTAAAATTTTATAAATTAAGATCAAAAGTTGATTTTACCGATTTAAGTGAAAAATACGTAGCTGCAGTAATCTCTCTAGAAAAATTTAAAGAAATAAATGGATCTAACTTATCAAAAGGCAGTACAACAAGCTACCGAGAAGATCCAGTTTATGTTGATCCAAGAAATGACAAGCTGGGAGCAAAAATAATATCAAAACTTGAAAATATTCACCTTACAATTAAAAATTTAAATTTAAAAATTTCTGATAAAAAAAATTACTACAATAAAAGTTTTGAACTAGGTATTCCGCAAATTAACCTAAATAAATTAAAGGACAAAATTTTTGGTATTGAAAATAATTTAGATGAACTGAACGGTATTGATTTTAAAAAGGGGTGTTATATTGGTCAGGAGAATACTTCGAGAATTAAACTGAGAAATAAATTAAGAAGGAGAATTTTTCCTATTCAAAAAATTTCTGGAGAAATTTCTGAAAACGATGTTATTAGATATAAAAATAATGATATTGGAAAAATTTTGATTGATAAGCCATATCCGTTTGCCCTAGTTAAGGTTGTGGAGCCAGACCTAAAAGAATACGCTAATACTGAACTTATGTGTAGCAAGTCAAAAGTTAAAATATTAAAACCTGAATGGATTTAAATATGGTGCGGCTAGAGAGACTCGAACTCTCACTGAGAAACCTCACTTGGCCCTCAACCAAGCCTGTCTACCAATTCCAGCATAGCCGCATATGCGTCAGAATAAATGAATGACAATTTACCTTCAAGTTGATAGATTTTATCTATGGAATTAAATGCTAAAATAAAAGCCAACATAAAAAGGGAAACCGATCCAATTTATGAAAAGGTTTCTAGAGTTATTCCGCAAATTGAATGGGCTTTTCATGCTCCATTGATTCATAAAATTAACATGTTAAAAAAAGAAAAAAATGCAGTCATATTGGCACATAATTATCAAACGCCAGAAATTTTTCATGGAATTGCAGACATAGCTACAGATTCACTCGCTTTGGCCGTAGAGGCGGAGAAAACAGACGCTAATATTATCGTATTATGTGGAGTTCATTTTATGGCTGAAACTGCAAAATTAATGAATCCAAATAAAAAAATTTTGTTACCAGACATGAACGCTGGATGTTCATTGGCTTCATCGATTACAGGAAAAGATGTAAAACTACTTAAAGAAAAATATCCAGGAGTACCCGTTGTAACTTATGTAAATACCTCTGCTGAAGTTAAAGCTGAATCGGATATCTGCTGCACATCAGCTAATGCAGTCAGAGTTGTTGAATCATTGGGTGTTGATAAAGTTATATTTTTACCCGATCAGTATTTAGCAAAATACATTTCAACAAAAACAAAAGTTCAAATTATATCTTGGGTTGGTACCTGTGTTGTTCATGAAAAATTTAGCGCTCAAGAAATTAAAGATATTAAGAAACAAAATCCTGAAATTGTAATTCTTTCTCACCCAGAATGTTCACCAGAAGTTATTGCGGCTTCTGACTACACTGGCTCAACTTCAGGCATGAGTACATTTGTTAATCAAAACCAACCCAAAAAAGTAATGTTGGTTACTGAATGTTCGATGAGTGATAACGTTCAAGTTCAAAATCCAAATGTTCAATTTATTAAACCTTGTAATTTATGCCCGTATATGAAAAAAATTAGCTTACCCAAAGTATTGGAATGTCTTGAAAACGAAACTAATGAAATTCTTATACCTGAAATAATATCTCGAAGAGCTAGAAAGGCTGTTGAACGTATGATTGCCGTAGGTCGTGTTCACTAAAACGTGATAAAAAAAAATCTAGTAAAACAAGCTATGTCAGAAGATTTGAAACCTTTTGGAGATATCACCACTAAACTCATCAAAAATAATAAAAAAATTAAAGGAAAAATTATCTCAAGTCAAAACTGTGTGATTGGAGGAATAAATTTTGCAAAAGAAGCTTTTAAATATTCAGATAAAAAAGTTAGTTTTAAAACAAAAATAAAAGATGGAAGAAAAATAAATAAAGGAAAAATTGTAGCTACTGTGTATGGTAAAGCCAAAGGAATTCTAAGAAGTGAAAGAGTAGCTCTCAATTTTCTAAGTCTAATTTCAGGAGTAGCAACTACAACAAAAAAATTCGTTGATAAAGTGAAAGAAGAACCTTGTAAAATCTGTTGCACCAGAAAAACAGCAGTAAATTTAAGATCAATACAAAAATACGGAGTTAAATTAGGTGGTGGAGTTAACCACAGATTTAATCTTAGTGATGAAATTTTAATAAAAGACAATCACATCGCTGTAGACGGAAATATTCGTGAATTGGTCAAAAGAGCTATAAAAAATAAAAAAGGAAAAAAAATTACTGTAGAAGTAGATAATCTTAGTCAACTAAAAAAAATTTTAGGCTTAAAATTTGATAGAATATTATTTGATAATATGAGTCATAAAAATCTTAGAAAAGGAGTCCAATCATCAAAGAAACTTTATGAAACTGAAGCTTCTGGAGGTATTACATTAAAAAATGTAAGAAAAATTGCCTCTACTGGAGTTAAAAGAATTTCGGTTGGTCAAATTACTCATAGTGCTCCTGCTGTTAATTTCAAATTAGAAATTTAAATAAATTATTTTCTTTTCTTCAAATAAGCTTGTGCTGCTGCTAAACGTGCTATGGGAACTCTGTATGGAGAACAGGATACATAATTTAGTTTAGCCTTTTCACAAAATTCAATACTTGCAGGATCGCCACCATGTTCTCCGCAAATACCTAATTTAAGTGTTTTTTTTTGCATCCTTCCACGTTCAGTAGCAATTTTAATTAATTCCCCTACCCCTCTTTCATCAATACTGACAAATGGATCTTTATAAAAAATTTTATTTTCTACATAATCGTTTAAAAATTTTCCTGAATCATCTCTGCTAATCCCAAAAGCAGTTTGTGTTAAATCATTTGTTCCAAAACTAAAGAAATCAGCAAACTTTGCAATATCTTTAGCTCTTAATGCGGCTCTAGGAAGTTCGATCATCGTTCCAACATAATATTTTATTTTTATTGAATGAATTTTTTGAATTTCTTCAACAGTTTTTTCAACCAAAGTTCTAAGTATTTTTATCTCAGCGGCTGTAGAAACAAGGGGGATCATGATTTCTGGTATAACTAGCTTCATTTTTTTCTTTTTACATTCGGCTAATGCCTCAAATATAGCTTGGCATTGCATTTGATAAATTTCCGGAAAAGAAATACCCAATCTGCATCCTCTGTGTCCTAACATCGGATTTTGTTCATGAAGTTCAATAATCCTAGATCTAATGTCTTGATTAGAAATATTTAATTCCTTAGCAACATCTTCGATATCTTTATTAGTTTTTGGCAAAAATTCATGTAAAGGAGGATCTAAAAGTCTAACCGTTACAGGCAAACCATTCATGATTTTAAAAATTTCAATAAAATCATTCCTTTGATAAGGAAGGAGTTTTGCTAACGCTTCTTTTCTATCTTCTAATGTTTTTGAAAGAATCATTTGCCTTACAGAAATAATTCTTTTTTCATCAAAAAACATATGTTCGGTTCTACACAAACCAATGCCTTCAGCTCCAAAATCTCTTGCAATTTTAGTATCCATGGGTGTTTCTGAATTAGTTCTTACTTTAAGTTTTCTAAATTGATCTGCCCAACTCATTAATTTGGAAAAGTCTCTTGATATATCAGGTTTTACCGTTGGAATTCTTCCAAACATAACTTTTCCACTACCACCGTCTATAGTAATTACATCCCCCTCTTTAACTGCATGTTCATTAGATCTAAATAATTTGTTTTCATAATCAATTTCAATTTCACTTGATCCAGAAACACATGGTTTTCCCATACCTCTCGCTACAACTGCTGCATGGCTGGTCATACCACCTCTAGACGTAAGAATGCCGTTTGCAGCGTGCATTCCATTAATATCTTCTGGGGATGTTTCTATTCTAACTAAAATAGTATCTTGTTGTTGTTCTTTTAATCTTTCTGCTCCATCTGCAGAAAATGTAACTTTTCCACTAGCCGCACCAGGAGATGCGGGAAGCCCAGATGCAATTATTTTTTTTTCCGCTTTTTCATCTAAGGTTGGATGCAATAAAGTATCAAGAATATTTGGATCAACCCTTAGAACAGCATCTTTATTTGAAATTAATTTTTCTTTAACCATGTCAACTGCAATTTTAATTGCTGCCTTGGCAGTTCTTTTTCCCGACCGAGTCTGTAACATCCATAATTTATTATTTTCAACTGTAAATTCTATATCTTGCATATCTCGATATTTATTTTCTAATAGATTGAAAATTTTTTTCAATTGTTGAAAAATTCTTGGCATAGACTCTTCCATAGATAAATTTTTGGATTTATATTTATTTTTTAATTTTTTTGAAATATAGTGAGGAGTTCTGGTGCCAGAAACAACATCCTCTCCCTGGGCATTAATTAAATATTCTCCAAATAATTCCTTTTCTCCTGTAGAAGGATTTCTAGTAAAAGCAACGCCCGTCGCACAGTTTTCTCCCATATTTCCAAATACCATTGCTTGTACATTGGCTGCTGTACCCCAATGATCAGGAATGAAATTAATTTTCCTATAAATTTTTGCTCTTTTACTGTTCCAAGATAGAAAGACAGCTGCAATTGCTCCCCATAATTGTTCGTTTACATCCTGTGGAAAATTTTTTCTAGTTTTTTCTTTAATTATATCTTTAAAGTTTTTTATTAAACCGTCCCAATCTTCTTCTTCAAGTTCTGTATCTTGAATAACACCTTTAGTTAACTTATAATTTTCAATTAGTTCTTCAAAAAGATATGTCTCAATTCCAAGAACAACATTTCCATACATTTGAATAACTCGTCGGTAACTATCTTTAGCAAATTTTCCATTAGAAGTCTTATTTTTAAGTGCAATTACAGTTTTGTCATTCAGACCTAAATTTAGAATTGTATCCATCATTCCTGGCATTGAAACTCTTGAACCGGATCTAACTGAAACTAATAAAGGATTTGATAAATCTCCGAATTTTTTTTTTGAAATCTTTTCAATTATACTAATTTCTTTTCTTATTTGCTTTACAACTTTTTTTGAGATTTTATTATTATTTTTATAAAAATGTTCGCAAACTTTGGTTGATATTGTAAAACCAGGAGGCACTGGTAATCCCAATTTGGCCATTTGTGCCAAATTTTCTCCCTTGCCACCAAGAACATCACTGGAACTAATATTACTTTGAGAGCTTTGATTATTAAATCTAAAAATCAATTTATCCAACTAAACACCTTCTACTTTTGAAAAATCTATAAAACTATTATAAGTTTTACAAAACATTTGCAATAATTCTAAACGGTTTTTTTTTATATCTGAATTTTCATCATTTACAATTACATTATCAAAAAAATTATCTGTAGTAGGTTTGGCTTCGGCCAATAACTTTAATGTCTCTTCATAACTTTCTTGCTTTTTCACGCTTGAAAAATATTGACGAATTTCATTTATTTTATCGAACAAATGTTTTTCTTCATCCTTTTTAAATAAGATCGACTCTGGTTGACCTACGACTCTTCTTTCTTTATTTTTCAACTCTTGGTTAATAATATTTGAAACCCTTTTATATGTTCCAATAATATTTTTGCAAACATCTCTAGAAATATTTTTATTAATTATTAAACATTTTTTATAAAGTGCTAAGAAATCATTACCAGTGTGTGACGCACTTACAGCTTCGATAATATCATTTCTTATTTTTTTATCCTTTAATAAGTTTTTAAATCTTTCCTTTAAAAAAAATAATATTTCTTTAGAAATAGAATTATTTATGAATTTTACATTCTGCTCTTCGTAAAGAACTATAGAATAGTTAATTAAATCTTTTAGTTGAATTATTAATTTATTTTCAATTATTATTCTTAATAGCCCAACAGCGTTTCTTTTTAATCCAAAAGGATCTTTAGAACTTGTTGGTTTTTCATTAATACCAAAAAAACCTACTAACATATCAATTTTATCAATTAGAGATACAGCTACACCAATAGGTTTCTTAGGAACATCACTATTAATACCAGTTGGTAAATAATGATCACTAATTGCCATCGATACATCTTCTTCAAATCCCTGTTCCATTGCAAAATATTTTCCCATAACACCCTGTAGTTCAGGATATTCTCCAACCAGATCTGACACTAAATCTGCTTTACAAATTGATGAGGTTATTTCTATTTTTTCTTTACTTAAATTTAATTGATCGGAAATCTGACTTGCAAGTTTTCTTAGCCTTTGCGTCCTGTCATAAAATGTTCCTAGCTGGCCAAAAAAAATTAAATTTTTTAATTTACCTACCTGTTTAACTAAGTTTTGAGTTTTGTTTTTGTCCCAAAAAAATTTAGCATCAGATAATCTTGCTTCAATAACTCTTTGATTTCCAGCTTTGATATAACCTTTTTTATCTGGCAAGTTAGCGACTAATAAAAATAAATTTGTTAATTTATTATTATTATCAAAAAGAGGAAAATATTTTTGATGTTGTTGCATTGTAACAATTAAAATTTCTTGAGGAACCTTTAAATAAATTTGATCAAATTTACCTACAATAACATTAGGTTTTTCAACCAAATTAACAACTTCTTCAATTAATTTTTCATTAAAATGATTTTTTAATTTTCTAGCATTACAAATACTATTCATTTTTTTTACCATAATGTTTTTTCTTTTTTCTTGATCTAAAATAATATTTTTAGACTTGAGAATACTTAAGTATGATTTAAAACTATTTATCTTTTTTATTTTATCTTCTTTTGTTCCATCTATTAAAGTTAAATTGCTGCTTTGAAGATGAAAAAAATTAAAGTTAATAATTTTATTGTCTAATAAGGCAATAATCGATCTCAAGGGTCTTGCCCAGTTTAAATCATAAACCGACCATTTCATTGATTTTTTCCATGAATAGGCCTGAAGCACTTCAGGAATAATAAATTCAAGTTCTTTTAAAACATCGATTACCTTTGGTTTTGTTTCTGCAAAATAAAATTCTCCTTTTTCGAGTTTTTTTTTATATATATCTGATTTATTTAATTTATTTGATTTAATAAAACCATCTAATGCTACTTGAGGAGCATCAATTTTTGGTCCTTTTATAATTTTTTTCTTTTCTTCTATTTTTTCAGGAATTTTGTCTATAACAAAAACAAGTCTTTTGGGTGTTGAAAAAGATCTACTTGATTTAAAATCAATTTCCTTTTTATTTAACCTTTCATCGATCATATGTTTAATTTTTTGCCTCGCATCAATTTGAAGTTTTGCAGGAATTTCTTCACTAAATAGTTCTATAAACAATTCAGCCATTGCTTATTTTTGACTTTCTAGCCAGCTTTGTCCCGAACCTTTAGTAAGTTTTCTTATTTTAGAAATATATTCAGTTCTTTGAGCAACCCCGATGACTCCTCGGGCATCTAAAAGATTGAAAATATGGCTAGCTTTTAAACATTGATCATATGCAGGCAATGGAAGTTTTTTTTCCAATAAAGATTTACACTCGGTTTCGGCAATTTCAAAATTTTTTAATAAATGTTCCGTATTTGCAAACTCAAAATTATAAGCTGAGTACTCCTTTTCAGCTTGGTGAAAGACGTCTTTATACTTCACTCCATCATTATTCCAAATAAGTTCAAATACATTTTTCTTTTCCTGAGTAAACATACATATTCTTTCCAATCCATATGTGAGTTCAACCGAAACAGGTTTGCATTCAATTCCTGCCATTTGTTGAAAATAAGTAAATTGAGTTATTTCCATCCCGTCACACCAAACTTCCCATCCACGTCCTGCCGCACCAAGAGTAGGACTTTCCCAATCATCTTCGACAAGTCTTACATCATGCTCTTTGTGATTTATTCCTATTGTAGACAAACTTTTTAAATAAACTTTTTTTATATCATCAGGAGAAGGTTTAATTATAACTTGAAATTGGTAATAATGTTGTAAGCGATTTGGATTTTTACCATATCTTCCATCAGTTGGACGGCGTGAAGGCTGAACATATGCCGCTTTCCAAGGCTTTGATCCTAATGAACGTAGTGTTGTGGCAGGATGAAATGTTCCTGCGCCAACCTCGATGTCATAGGGTTGCAGTATTACACATCCATAATTTCCCCAAAATTTTTGCAAATTCAATATTGTATCTTGAAAATTTACTGGAGTAGGTTTTCCATTCTTTTTTTTTATGTTAGTTTTTTTTTTTATTTTTTTAGGCATCTAAAAGCCATATCTTTGCCAAATTGATTTTTCCTCTAAAATATTTAATAAATTTTCAATTTGATTCTCATTAGCACCAGATAATCTTTTGTTCAACCAACTTTTTGGTTTCTCGAATTTCTTAATAACAACGTCTTCGCCAAATTTTTCTTTTAATATTTCATCTGCATTACCTAAACCATCAATCAAACCTAATTTTTTTGCTTTAGAACCTGACCAAAATTCACCCGTAAATAAATCTGGATTTCCATCTTTTTTAAGTTTGGTAGATCTGCTTTCTTCTACAACTTTTATGAAATCCGCATGCAAGTCTAATTGTATTTTCTTTAATCTTTGGATGTCTTCTTCTTTTTCTTCCACAAATGGATCTAATGTGCTCTTATTTTTGCCGGCTGTATAAATTCTTCTTTGTATACCCGCCTTTTTAATTAGTTCCTGCAAACCAAAAGATGAATAAATGACACCAATAGATCCTATAATCGAACTTGAATTAGCATAAATTTCATCTCCAGCGCATGCAATCAAATATCCTCCTGATGCCGCAACGTCCTCAGCAAATACCAAAACTTTCTTTTTATTTTTTTTTGCCTGTTTTCTAATATAACTATAAATTAGATGTGACTGGACTGGAGATCCTCCTGGAGAATTTACAGAAATTGCTATCGCTTTCGCTTTCTTAATAGAAAAAGCTTTTTCAATCAATTCTTGCTGTCCAAAAAAATTTAATCCTTGTTTAAATTTTCCAATATTTCCGATCACCCCAGATAGTCTGATATGAGGAACTATTTTTTTCTTCTTAAAAATTTTAATAATCGAAAACATGTAATGATATATACCTTAATTATCATAGTTTTTAGATCCTTTAAAAGTCGAAGTAAAGTTTTAAAGCTACCTTAGGTTGTAATTACTAGCTGCGGCATTAGTGAATTAAAAGAATTTTTTTTACGATAAAATAAAAGTTATAATTGCTAACATGGGATCAGTAATACCTTTAAAAAAAGATATAGATAATTCATACATAGAACTAAAAAATCTTGTTGGGGATAAACTTGATCAAGTGAATCAACGAATAAAATATAAACTTTCTAGTGAAATAGATCTTATCCATAAAATAACTAATTATCATCTTAAATCAGGAGGTAAAAGAATTAGACCGTTATTAACTCTCGGATCAGCCAAATTGTGTGGTTACGCAAAAGGCAATAGAGACATAAATTTAGCTGCCTGTGTTGAATTGATTCATAATGCAACATTGTTACACGACGACGTAATTGACAACAGTAATCTTCGAAGAGGCATCAAAACATCTAATATGATTTGGGGTAATCATTCGTCTATTTTGGTTGGAGATTATTTATTAAGTCGCTGTTTTGAAATGATGATAGAAGATGGAAATCAAGAAGTGTTAAAATTATTATCCTCGACTTCTTCGAAAATTGTCCAAGGCGAAGTATTTCAATTAGAATATAAAGGCGAAATAGATATATTAGAAGAGACTTATTTTAAAATTATAAATTCAAAGACAGCAGCCTTATTTGCTGCTGCTACACGGGTAGGAGCCTGCATTACAAATAAGAATAGAAAAGAAAAAGATGCTTTAGAATCTTATGGAAGAAATATTGGTCTTGCATTTCAAATAGCAGATGATGCGCTAGATTATTATTCTACAAACAAAATATTTGGCAAAGAAATAGGTAAAGATTTTTATGAAGGAAAAGTAACTTTGCCAGCTATATTTCTTCATCAAAAAGCTAATCTTAGTGAGAGAATTTTTTTAGAAAAAATTTTTAAGAAAAAAAATCGCTCTGAAAAAGAATTCATCTATATGCAAAGTTTGATAAAAAAATACGATTCTATTTCAGATTGCTTCAAACGCGCTGAACATTTTGTAAATATTTCATATAACGCGTTAAGTATTTTTAATCCGTCAAAAGAAAAAACAATATTACAGAATCTAACTTCTTTTAGTTTAGGAAGATCTTTTTAAGGATACAAAATTTCTTTTTTCCATCCATTGGCTATTTTGTTATATCTAAGTCTCTCATGATTTCTATTGTCTTTGTGTAGCCAAAACTCAATAGATGAAGGTCTTAAACACCATCCTGACCAATGGGGTGGTCTGGGTACATTTTTTTCATTTTTATATTTTTTTTTAAAATCTTCTATTTTTTTTAATAGATCAGATCTTTCTTTCATAGGATTTGACTGATCTGAAGCCCAAGCGTTAATTCTACTTTCATAAGGCCTACTACTAAAATAAAGATCTGCTTCTCTGTCATCAACTTGGGTTACGCTTCCTAAAATTCTTATTTGCCTATTAAAACTTTTCCAATAAAAACACATTGCTGCTTTCGGATTTTCCTTGAGATCATGACTTTTTGGACTATTTAAATTCGTATAAAAAACGAATCCTTTAGAACTTAATTCTTTTAATAGTACCATTCTAACATCTGGTTGACCTGCGTTATTAGTAGTCGCTAAAGATAAGGCTGTTGGATCTTCAATTTCCTTTTTTTCAACCTCAGCCATCCAAGATTTAAATAATTCCAAAGGATCGTCTAAGTCCATAAAACAAGAATTTATACCTAATGTGTTTTTTTGATTCATAAAATAGTCAAAATATTCTATATACTACAATTTAATGTCATTTAATACTTTTGGAAAGATATTTCGTTTTACAACTTGGGGTGAATCTCATGGGGCTGCTATTGGATGTGTGGTGGACGGTTGTCCACCTAGTATTGCTTTATCCGAAAAAAATATACAGACAGATATGAATCGAAGACGTCCCGGAAAATCAAAGTTCACATCTCAAAGAAAAGAATCTGACAAAGTGGAAATTTTGTCAGGTGTTTTTCAAGGCAAAACCACTGGTACTCCTATTTCTATGATTATTTACAATAAAGATGCAAGATCGAGAGATTATGAAACCATTAAAAATAAATTTAGACCAGGACATGCCGATTATACATATCTAATGAAATATGGAATAAGAGATTATCGTGGTGGTGGAAGACAGTCAGCAAGAGAAACAGCTTCTCGGGTTGCGGCAGGTGCAATTGCAAAAGTTGTTTTAAATAAACTAATGGGTAGAAAGTTCAAAATTGTCGGAGGCGTCGTTCAACTGGGACTTCTTGGATGTAACAAAAATAATTGGAATGAAAAAGAAATAAGAAAAAACCCATTTTTTTGTCCTGATAAAAAATCAGTTAAACTCTGGAAAAAATATCTTCTTGCAATAAGAAAAGCTGGTTCTTCATGTGGAGCGATGATTGAACTAAGAGCCTCTGGTGTACCAGCTGGTCTGGGTGCTCCAATTTATTCTAAGTTAGACTCAGATTTAACAAGTGCGTTGATGAGCATTAATGCTGTCAAAGGTGTTAATATCGGCGCCGGTATGAATGCTGCTTTTTTGAGTGGCGAAGAAAATTCTGATGAAATTAGAAATCTTGATGGCAAAGTAAAATTCAAATCAAATAATGCTGGAGGAATATTAGGAGGTATATCCTCAGGTCAGGAGATTATTGCTTCCTTTGCAGTAAAAGCCACATCATCAATATTAGGCAGTAGAGAAACTATTAATAAAAAAGGCAAAAATACAAAAATTTCTGTTAAGGGTAGACATGATCCGTGCGTGGGAATTAGAGCTGTACCAATTGGTGAGGCTATGATGGCTTGCGTATTGTTAGATCATTATCTATTAAATCGCGCCCACTGTGGTTAACAAAATCTAATTAAATTGTTTAGTTTTAGGAATAACTACATTTGATTTCAGAGCGTCTAAAGCTTTTTGTTCTATTGATTGAGCATCAAGACCTGCGGTTTTATACATATTTTCTGGAGTATCCTGATCAATAAATTTATCAGGTAAAATCATTGATCTTATTTTCAAACCTTTATCAAAAATACCTTTTTCAGAAAGGATTTGAAAAACGTGTGAGCCAAAACCTCCTATAGATCCTTCTTCAATAGTTATCAGAACCTCATGATGTAGACATAGATCTATAATTAATTTTTGATCAAGCGGCTTCGCAAATCTCGCATCAACAACAGTTATAGATATTCCTTTGGCGTTTAATTTGTGGGCAGCTTTTAAACATTCTTGTAATCTTGCTCCAAAGTTTAAAATTGCAATTTTATTTCCTTCTTGGATAATTCTGCCTTTCCCCACTTCTAAAATTTCGTTAATTCCTGGAAGATTTATCCCTAAACCATTTCCTCTAGGATATCTAAAAGCTGATGGCCTATCATTAATACATTTTGAAGTATTAATCATTCTAACGAGTTCAGCTTCATCGCTGGCAGCCATTACAACGAAATTTGGCAAAGTGCATAAATAAGCAATATCAAAAGTTCCAGCATGTGTAGGTCCATCTGCACCAACCAAACCTGCTCTATCAATTGCAAATCTAACGGGAAGACTTTGAATAGCAACATCATGAACAACCTGGTCGTAAGCTCTTTGAAGAAAGGTAGAATAAATTGCTACAAAAGGCTTATAACCTTCCGTTGTTAAACCCGCTGCAAATGTCACTGCATGTTGTTCTGCAATTCCAACATCAAACATCCGATCTGGAAATTTTTTTCCAAAAATATCCATGCCAGTACCTGATGGCATAGCTCCTGTAATTCCTATAATTTTTGTATCGTTTTCAGCATGTTTAATTAAAGTGTCAGCAAACACTTTTGTATAAGATGGTGTATTAGAATTTGGTTTAGATTGTTCTCCCGTAACAACGTTAAATTTACTAACACCATGATATTTATCTCTTGAATCTTCTGCTGGCTTATATCCTTTACCTTTTTTAGTAACAACATGAATCAAGATAGGGCCATCATATTTTGAATTTTTTACATTATTTAAAACTGGAATTAAATTATCCAAATTATGACCATCAATCGGTCCAACATAATAAAAACCAAGTTCATTAAATAATGTTCCTCCTGACACTATATCTCTTATAAACACTTCAGCTTTACCTGCTTTATCTTTAAATTTTTTTGAAAATATAGAAGTAATAAATTTAATAGTTTCTCTAAAACCAAAGTAAGTCTTTCCAGATAACAACCTTGCTAAATATGAACTCATAGCTCCAACAGGTCTCGCAATTGACATGTCGTTGTCATTTAAAATTACAATTAATTTTGATTTTAATGCACCTGCATTATTCATTGCTTCGTAAGCCATACCTGCGCTCATCGCTCCATCTCCAATTACAGCAATAACATGGTTAGAATTTTTCGATAGGCTTTTTGCAACTGCCATACCCAATGATGAAGAAATAGAAGTCGAACTATGAGCCGCTCCAAAAGTATCATATTCACTTTCTGATCTTTTTGTAAAACCAGAAAGACCTCCACCTTTTCTTAAAGTTCTTATTCTATCTCTACGACCTGTAATAATTTTGTGAGGATAAGCTTGATGTCCAACGTCCCAAACTAATTTATCTTTTGGTGTATCAAATACATAATGTAATGCGATGGTTAATTCTACTACTCCCAGACCCGCTCCTAAGTGCCCGCCAGTTGTTGAAACAACATCAATCAATTCCTCCCTAAGCTCTTTTACTAATTGTTTAAGTTCTTCTTTTTTTAATTTTCTTAAATCTGACGGATAATTAATTTGATTTAACAAACTAGTCTTCAACATTTAAAATTTTCTTGTTAATATGAATTCAATAGACTCTAACAAATCGTTAGCTTTACTACCATATTTTTTAATTTGTTGATTCAAATTTTTTTTTAGAGTTTTAGTAAAATTTAATGTTTCATTATAACCTAATAAATTTACCAATGTTGCCTTTCCCTTCTTTTCGTCATTTTTAGTTGGTTTTCCAACTATCACACTATCCCCTTTATAATCAATTAAATCATCGACAATTTGAAACAGTAAACCAATTTGTAAACCGATCTCCCTCAATAATTTTCTTTTTTTGATGTTTTCTTCATTAATAATAGCAATACTTTCACAACAGAAACCAAACAATTCTCCAGTTTTTCGCTTTTGCATATTAATTACATTTTTTTTTGAAATATTTTTTTTTTCAAAAGTCAAATCTAAATATTGACCACCAGCTAGACCAAAGTGGCCGGAACAGTTAGATAGTGTTCTTATTAACTCAACTTTAATCTTTTGGGATACCTTTAAATCATTGCCAGATAAAATTTCAAACGCTAAAGCTAGTAATGAATTTCCAGCTAAGATAGCAGTAAATTCATTAAATTTTTTATGTGTCGATAACCTACCTCTTCTCAAATCATCGTTATCCATTGAAGGCAAATCATCGTGCATTAATGAATATGAATGCAAACATTCAACTGCTGCGCCAACAATAATTAATTTTTTGTAATTTACTCTAAAAATTTTTCCAGTATTAACTACTATGGCTGATCTAAATCGTTTACCTCCAGAGAAAACACCATATTTCATGGGTTGAATTAAGTGCGATTTAGCATTTTGTTTTGAAAAAATATTTTTTAAATATAAGTCTGTATTTTGTGCAATAGTATTTAATTTATTAGAAAAATTTAACATATAAGTTATTTCAGGTCTTTAGAGGAAATTTTTCCATTTTTATCTAAGGTGGACTGTTTAATTTCATTGGCCTTTTTCTTAAATTCCTCTTGAATATGAAAATTTAAATACATCATTCTGTTATATTGTTCCATCGAACTCTCTAGGTCAGTCTCGGTATTTTCTAGCTTTGTAATTATCTCTTTAATTTCTCTTTGTGCATCTTTTATGGATTTTGAGCTTATATCAGCTGGAATATTTTTTAATTTCATAATATATCCATATACTAATTAATTTATGAAAAATATCTATTCAAATATATATAAACCAAATTTAACTAACTTAAAAAAAGCAAAAAAAAACATAGAAAATAATAATGTTATTGGAATGCCAACCGAAACCGTTTACGGTCTAGCAGGAAACGCTTACTCCGATAAATCGGTTACAAAAATTTTCAAATTAAAAAAAAGACCAACTTTCAACCCCCTTATAATTCACTTTAAAAACTTAAAAGATATAAAAAATGACGCAATTTTGAATAATACTTTTACAAAACTTTATAAGGCTTTTTGCCCAGGACCAATTACTTTTATATTAAAAAAAAAGACCAAATCAAAGATTTCTATAATAGCTACTGCCAGAAAAAAAACTGTTGCTGTTAGAATTCCCAAACACAAAGTTGCAAGAAATTTACTTAAAATTTTAAAAGTACCGCTTGCAGCTCCAAGTGCAAATATAGCTTCCAAACTGAGCCCAACTAGTGCAAAAGATGTTGTGGATGAATTTGGAAATAAAATTAAATTCATACTAGATGGTAATCAATGTAAAATTGGACTTGAATCGACAATAATAGATTTAACCGTGAGACCCACTATTTTAAGACCGGGAAGTATATCCATCGAAAAAATTCAGAAAATATTAAAAAAAAAAATTAGAGTTAATAATAAACTAAAAAAAATCAAAGGACCCGGACAATTAAAATTACATTACTCTCCAGGAATACCAATTATAATGAACAGAAAATATTCTGAAAAAAATCAGGCATTTGTGGGTTTTGGAAAAAAATTCAAACTTGCAAAAAATAATTTTAATCTGAGTAAAAATGGTAGTTTGAAAGAGGCGGCAAATAACTTATATAAAATCATGAGAAAAATAAAAAAAAGAAATTTTAAATCAATAGCTATCGCTCAAATACCTAACATTGGGTTAGGTCGCGCAATCAATGACAGGTTGATAAAAGCGTCAAATAAATGAATAAAGAATCAATTGTAATTGATGGCTTAACCAAACAATTTAAAAACATAACGGCTGTCAAAAATATAAGTTTTAAAATTGCTAAAGGTAAAGTTATTGGTCTTCTCGGACCGAATGGGTGTGGTAAGTCAACTACTATGGGTATGATGCTTGGTTTGATAAAACCTAGTTCAGGAACCATTATTATCAATGGTCAAAATATTGAACACAACCGAACAAACTTGCTGGAAAAAATGAATTTTATTTCTCCTTATATTGAATTACCAAAAAAACTAACTGTTGAAGAAAATCTTAAAGTTTACGGAAGATTATATGGAGTAAGAAATTTAAAACATAAAATTTCTGATTTAATGGAAAAATTAAATTTATTCGATTTTAAATTAAGAAAAACTGGTGAACTTTCTTCAGGTCAAAAAAATAGAGTCTCCCTAGCTAAGGCTTTAATCAATGATCCTGAAATACTTCTTCTAGATGAACCAACGGCTAGTCTTGATCCTGATATTGGAGATTATATTAGAGGTTTTATTGAGGACTATGCATCTAATAAAGGTGCAACCATTTTGCTAGCTTCACATAACATGAACGAAGTGGAAAGACTTTGTTATGAAGTTCTGATGATGAAAGATGGTGAAATAATCGATAAAGGAAAATGTGGTGAATTAGTCAATAAACATGGAAGAAAAAATTTAGAAGAAGTATTTTTAAAAATAGTACGAGAATAATATGAAATTTCATAGAATATATGCCCTGTCCTTACGTCATTTATATTTAATTAAAAGCTCTCTACCAAGAATTTTAGATTTAATTTATTGGCCCACAATCCAAATAATTCTTTGGGGTTTTATTTCAATGTTTTTCACACTGCATAGTGATTATTATAATCATACTGCAGGAGTCATATTAAGTGCTGCTATTCTTTATGATTTTTTATTTCGGTCAAGCATAAGTTTTAACATGTTGTTTCTTGAAGAAATCTGGAGCAGAAATTTTACCAATTTGTTTGTTGCTCCGTTAAAAGTTAGCGAAATTATAACAGCACTCACAGTTACAGCTTTATTAAGAACTTTAATTGGAATAATTCCTGCAGTATTTCTTGCCACTCCTTTTTTTGGGGTTTCTATATTTAACTTGGGTCCATCATTAATATTGCTCTTTCTGAGTCTATATCTCTTCGGAATAACGCTGGGCCTGCTGGTTACATCTGGACTACTTAGGTACGGTCCTGCTTTTGAAAATATAGCTTGGTCATCACTTTTTTTTCTTGCACCACTAGGATGTATATATTATCCACTATCAATTTTACCTGATTGGCTGCAAACAGTAGCTAGGGCTCTACCTCTAGTTTATATATTTGAAGAAGTGCGCTCAATTTTATTAAATAATATTGTAAATTACTCTAATATTATATCTGCACTAAAATTAAATTTAGTTTATTTTACGTCGGCTGTTTTTGTATTTTATTTAGCTTTTTATGGAGCAAGAAAAAAAGGAACGCTTATTAATGTTGGAGAATAATATTTAATGAAGTTATATGACTGCTGTATGTACTTTGATGAAGATCTCATCTTAGATTTGCGTTTAAATACTTTAAACGATTATGTAGACAAATTTGTTATTGCAGAAGCCACCAAAGATCATTCTGGTAAAGAAAAAAAATTAAATTTTGATTATAAAAATTTTTCTAAATTTAAAAATAAAATCAAATATTTAATAATTGACGATCTGCCAATAAATGTAAAATCAAAGAAAAAGAACTGGACACCTAATCATTGGAGAGACCAATACCAAAGAAATTCACTGGTAAGAGGATTTCAAGATTGCAATGACGATGATGTAATTATGATATCTGATATTGATGAAATTCCAGATCCAAACAAATTACCGGAATTTAAAATTAAAAACAAATATGCTTGCTTTATGCAAAAAAATTTTCAATCAAAATTAAATTTGCTTAATGTCACCGATAAATATTGGATGGGAACAAAAATTTGTCAAAAAAAATATCTGAAATCTCCTCAATGGCTAAGAAATATCAAAACTAAAAAGAGACCCTTCTGGAAATTTTATAAGCCTAAAGAGCCTCAATTGATCTTTGATGGAGGCTGGCATTTTAGTTTCTTAAAAAAACCAAAAGATATAGCAACAAAAATTAAAGCTTATTCCCATCAAGAATTCTACAAGGATGAATTTGTTGATGAAGAAAAAATAGCCAAAAGAATTAAAAACAACCAAGATTTATTTGACCGTAATATCAAATATGAAAAAATTACAATGGATGAAAGTTTTCCCAAGTATATTTTAAATAATAAAGCAATGTTTAAGGAATGGATAATTTAATTGGTGCGCCCGGAAGGAGTTGAACCCTCAACCTTCTGGTCCGAAGCCAGACGCTCTATCCAATTGAGCTACGAGCGCTTTAATGAATTGTTTATGCAGTATATAGAATAATCAATGGAAAAAAAAATATTTAATATAACAGTGTCAACAAATTCTCATGGTGCTCGTATCGATAAGTTTTTACAATCACAAATAAGCAAAATAAGTAGAACTAGACTGCAAATATTGATCCGTGATGGACATGTTAAGCTAAACAATATTATAGTTAGCGAAACTGCAAAAAAAATAAAAGACAAAGATAAAATTGAAGTTAATTTTCCACCACCAATAAAAACTCTAATAAAGCCAAACAAAATGTCTTTGAATATTTTGTATGATGATGAAGATGTGATAATAATTAACAAGCCTCCTGGTGTAGTAGTGCATCCTGGCGCAGGAAACTATGAAAAAACCATTGTAAATGGTTTGTTGTTTCAATACCAAAGTAAGCTTTCAAGTATAGGTGGAAAATTAAGACCAGGCATTGTTCATAGAATTGATAAAGATACTAGTGGAGTTATTGTTGTTGCAAAAAATGATATTGCTCACATTAATTTATCTAAACAATTTAGCGATCATACAATAGAAAGAACATATGAAGCTCTAGTTTGGGGATCTTTAAAACCAAAGAATGGAAAAATAAGTGAGAAAATTTCGAGAAGTATAAAAAATAGGCAACTTATGACTGTAAGAAAAGATAAAGGAAAAAAAGCTATTACAAATTACAAAACTTTAGAAATTTTTCAAAATTTAAATTTGCCAAAAATAAGCCATGTGGAGTGTCAACTAGAAACGGGAAGAACGCACCAAATAAGGGTACACATGAATTTTAAGGGAAATCCAATTTTGGGAGATAAATCTTATGGAAAATCAAAAAAAAAATTTAAAAAGATCAACATAAATATTGAAAAAAAAATAAATAATTTTAATAGACAAGCGCTACATGCAAAAAGTTTGGGTTTTATTCATCCTAAAACAGGAAAAAAAATTTTTTTTGAGGCCGAAAGACCAAAAGATTTTAATGCACTTATTAAAAACCTTAAAAAGGCTAGTATTTAGGTATCTTGTATTTGCCTTAATTTAATAATACATATCCCGTGAAACTATGAATGTTAAAACAATTGATAAAAATTTACCAGCTACATTAGAAGGAAGCCTTTCAAAGTATCTGGCGCAAATAAAAAAATTTCCTATGCTTAGCCACGAAGAAGAATATATGTTGGCAAAAAATTGGCGAGACAGAGGAGATTTAAAATCTGCACAAAAATTAGTAACGAGCCACTTGAGATTGGTTGCAAAAATTGCGATGGGATATAGAGGATATGGATTGCCTGTAAGTGAGTTGGTTTCAGAAGGAAATATTGGTTTGATGCAAGCTGTTAAAAAATTTGATCCTAAAAGAGGTTTTAGATTGGCTACTTATGCAATGTGGTGGATAAAAGCATCAATTCAAGAGTATATCCTAAGATCATGGAGCTTAGTAAAAATAGGCACCACAACGGCTCAGAAAAAACTTTTTTTCAATTTAAAAAAATTAAAAAATAAATTATCTGCTAATCACGCAGGTGATTTAAAACCTAAAGATGTGGATGAAATATCAAAAAGGTTAAATGTTAAAAAAGAAGAAGTAATTTCAATGAATAGACGGTTATATGGAAAAGAAAAATCACTTAATGATCCAATAAAAAATGGAGACAATACAGAATGGCAAGATTGGATTGTGGACGATAGCCTTGACCAAGAATTAAAATTATCCCAAGATCAAGAACTTAATGAAAGAAAACAATTGATGAGTGAATCAATGAGTATTTTAAATCCAAGAGAAAAAGAAATATTAATTGCTCGTAGACTATCTGATGATATAAGCACTCTAGAAGATCTAAGCAAAAAATACAAAATTAGCAGAGAAAGAATTAGACAAATCGAAACAAAAGCTTTTGAAAAATTACAAAAAGCTATGCTTAATGCTGCAAAATCAAATAATTTACTACCAAAAAATTAATTTTCTATTTAGACTATTTAAAAGGATTTTCTAAAAGTATTGTGTCTTCCCTTTTAGGACTTGTAGAAATACTAGATATTTTAACGCCACAATAATCTTTAATAAAAGAAATATATTTTCTAGCATTTTCAGGAAGTTCATCCCATTTTTTTACTCCCTCCGTATTTTTCAACCAACCATCCATTTTTTTATAAATTGGTTTTACTTTTACTTGATCATGCAATCCACTTGGAAAATAGTCAATTTTTTTTCCATTAAGTTCATAGCCAACACAAATATTTAGTTCTTTAAATTCATCTAAAACATCTATTTTGGTCAAAGCTATTCCATTTATTCCGGATATAATGCAGGATTGTTTAACTAACACAGCGTCAAACCAACCACATCTTCTTTGTCTATTAGTAACAGTTCCATATTCTTTGCCTTTTTTACCTATTTTTTTTCCTATTTCACTATTTAATTCTGTGGGAAATGGACCTTCTCCCACTCTGGTTGTATATGCTTTAACTATTCCTAGAATATAATTAACAGTATCAAGTCCACAACCGGATCCAATCAGAGCTGCACCAACGACTGTGTTTGAAGATGTTACAAAAGGATATGTACCATGATCTACATCTAATAAAACCCCTTGAGCGCCTTCAAAAAGGATTGTTTTTTTTTCTTTTTTAAACTCCTCTAATTTTTTCCATATTGGTTTTGAGTATTTTAAAATTTCAGAAGAAATTTTAAGCAGTTCTTTCATTAATTGATCTTTGTTTACTGTTTTTTTTCCTAAACCTTTTCTTATAGAGTTATGATGAAACAACATCGTGTCCATCTTTCTTGATAAATTTTTCTCATTAGCAAGATCCATTACTCTGATTCCTCGCCTTCCTATCTTATCTTCATAAGCTGGTCCAATACCTTTTCTCGTAGTGCCTATTTTATCAGTATTCTTTGATTCTTCTCTAATCTCATCCAAATCTTTATGGAGTGGTAAAATTAACGTCGCATTTTCGGCTATATATAAATTTTCATTATTAATTTTTACACCCAATTTATCTATTTCCTTAATTTCATTTAATAAAGCCCAAGGATCAATAACCACTCCATTACCAATAATAGAAATTTTATTTTTTCTAACTACCCCTGAAGGCAAAAGGTTTAGTTTATATGTTATATCGTCTACTATGAGAGTATGACCCGCATTATGGCCTCCTTGAAATCTAACTACGACATCAGCTTTTTCGGAAAGCCAATCAACAATCTTTCCCTTGCCTTCATCTCCCCATTGAGAACCTATAACAGCTACATTAGACATCAATATTTCTCGAGTTCAATAAAACCAAATGGTTCAAAGGCCCATAACCTTTACCATACCCTGGAGCATAAGTTATTGCTTGATTTATATAATTCAGGGAAATTTTACATGATTTAAATACATTTTTTTTCTGAGATAAACACGTGGCTAAAGCCGAAGACAGTGTACATCCAGTTCCATGAGTGTTTCTCGTTTTAATTTTCTTTTTTGAAAAAACTTTAATTCCTTTTTTTGTAGCCAAAATATCATAAATCATTTTACTTTTAAGATGTCCGCCTTTTAATAACACATTTTTTGACCCCATGTTTAGAATTATTTTAGCAGCTTCGATCATATCTTTTTTATTAGAAATCTGACCACCAATTAAAACTTCCGCCTCTGGAATGTTTGGTGTAACCAAGTTAGACAAAGGTAAAAGTAGTTTTTTTAGATACTTAATTGAACTGTTATTAATTAATTTTGTTCCACCTTTGGCAATCATTACAGGATCAAGAACAATATTTTTTAATTTGTATTTTTTTAAAATGCTATAAACACATTTTATTATACTAGCATTATGAAGCATACCAATTTTCACTCCATCTGCCCCAATATCATCTAAAATCATTGTTATTTGTTTTTGAACATTTTTTGTGGAAATTGGATTAATTTTTTTTACACCTTTGGTGTTTTGTGCTGTAACTGCTGTTATTGCAGTCATTGCATAACTACCAAGAGCTGTTACCGTTTTAATATCTGCTTGTATACCTGCCCCTCCAGAAGAATCCGAACCTGCTATAACTAAAATTTTAGATTTTATTTTCAATTTATTTTATTGATTTCTTAATTAGTTTTATACATTTTAAAATTAATTTTTTATTGTGCGACTCTCCCATAATTCTTATTTTAGGTTCAGTTCCTGATTTTCTTATCAATAACCTTCCATGATTGCTCATAAGTTTATTGGCTTTTTTAATTGCACTTTTACATTTAGGTTTGTCAATTATATTTTTATCTTTTGCTGTTATATTCTCTAATATTTGTGGCATAGGCACAAAAACATTGAGTAATTTACTCGCCTTTTTTCCTTTTCTTAATGAAAATAAAACTTCCAACGCAACCATTAAGCCATCACCAGTTGTTGCGAATTTTCCAAGAATTATATGACCAGATTGTTCGCCACCTAAATTAAAATTTAATTTTTTCATTTTTTCTTTTACATACCTATCTCCCACCTTGGATCTGAAAAATTTAATTCTCTCTTTTTTCAAAAAATTTTCTAATCCATAATTCGACATTAAAGTTCCAATTACACCACCTTTTAAAATTTTTTTTAATTTCCATCTGCGAGCAAGCATCGCAATAATTTGATCGCCATTTATAATTTTGTTGTTTTCATCGCACATAATAATTCTGTCAGCATCGCCATCAAATGAAATGCCAGCATGAGCCTTGTGTTTTCTAACAGCAGATTGAATTTTAGATGGATAGGTCGATCCACACTTATCATTAATATTAAAACCATCAGGTTTTACTCCAATTGAAATAACTTTAGCTCCAAGATCATTAAGTAATTTAGGAGCAGCTAGGTAACCAGCTCCATTAGCACAATCTAAAACTATTTTAATTCCTCTTAAGTTAAAATTATGTGGGAAATTTTTTCTTAATATTTCAATATATCTATCATTGCCATCTTCGAGTCTCTTGACTCGGCCTAACAATTTGGGATTTGTAAGTTGTTTTGTATTTTTGGCATCTATTAACTTTTCAATTTTCTTTTCTATTTGGTTTGATAATTTCATGCCATCTGGTCCAAATAATTTAAGACCGTTATCGTAATAAGGATTATGAGAAGCGGTAATCATAATACCCATATTTGCTTTCATTGACTTTGTTAACATTGCAAGTCCATTAGTTGGTAAAGGTCCTAATGTAAAAACATGCATTCCTCCTGAAGCCAAACCTGATACTAACGCTGGCTCTAAGGTATATCCGGATAATCTGGTATCTTTAGCTATTATTGCAATTTGTTTAGTTTTTTTTTGATTTTTAAAATAAGTGGCAGCTGCTAGACCAAACTTAAAAAATTTTTCTCCCGTAATATTACCTTGGTTGACAGTACCTCTAATACCGTCAGTTCCAAAATATTTATTGCCCATGGATTAATTTGTATTTAAAATTTTATTAAAGACTAATATTCCTTGATTAATTTCTTTAACATTATGAACTCTGAATATCTGAACTCCTTGAGAAAGTCCATACAGCACTGATGCCAATGTGCCTCCTGTTCGATCCAGTGTATCAAATTTTGTTACTATATGTTCTATAAATCTTTTTCTTGAAGTTCCTATTAAAATTGGACATCCCAGACTATAGAAAATTGAAATTTTTGACATCAATCTTAAATTATGATCTAAATTCTTTCCAAATCCAATGCCAGGATCCAAAATAATAAATTCTTTTCTATAATTTTTTTTTGTACAAAAATTAATTTTTGACTCAAAAAAATCAAAAATATCTAACAAAACATCTTCGTAAGTTGGATTATTCTGCATTGTTTCTGGAGTTCCCTGCATATGATGTAAAATAAATGGTTTTTTTTTCGAATTAATAAGATCAAAGGATCCTTTATCAAAATTTAAACCAGATACATCATTGATAATATCAACTCCATTTTCAATGCCGTTGCTCATAACATAAGATTTTCTTGTATCTAAAGATAAGGGTATTTTTGGAAAATTTTTTTTAACTCTAATGATGGTGTTTTTTATTCTTTGCCATTCATCTTTTTCATCAATAGTTTTCGATCCTGGCCTCGTTGATTCTCCTCCAATATCAATGATTGTCGCTCCACTATTAATCATTAACTTAACCTGGTCATATGCTTTTGTTTTTTCAAAAAATAATCCCCCGTCCGAAAAACTATCGGGTGTTATATTAAGAGCACCCATAATTTTAGGATTGTCAAATTTAAGTCCGCAAATACTTTTTCTTTTTGAAATTATGTTTTTTAGATCTTTTTTAATTGTTTGTAATATTTCTTTATCAAATTGCTTGATTTCTTTAATTGAGTAAAACTTGCTTTCAACAATTTGTTTTTTTTTTCTATGAAAAACTTCTACCTGATCAAAAGCTATATTAGTACGGCCGGTCAACGAAAAAGCTTTCTTTTCCTCAATGAGTTTCCTTGCGTAACTTCCGTAATAGAAATTACACGGCCTTGTGTAACATTTGCGCATCAAAAATTAAACTGCAGGTTTCGGCTTTAAACCTAAGGATCCTAATACTGAAGATTCTTCGCTGTCTTTGTCTTCTTCATCTTTTGCTCTTTTGGGTAGAACATTCTTAAAAATTAAATCTTTTATCTCAGCTCCAGTTAACGTTTCGTAAAGTAATAAAGCTTTTGCTAGCTTATGTAAATCTTCTATTTTTTCCGTAATAATTTTTTTTGCCCTTTGATAGCCGGCATCGATAACTTTTTTGATTTCTGCATCAACTTTTTTTGCAGTTTCTTCGGACATTTGCTGATGTCTAGTTATTGATCTACCAAGAAAAACTTCATCCTCGTTTTCTCCATAGGTTAATGGTCCCAATTCTTTACTCATTCCAAATTTAGTAACCATATCTTTTGCAAGCCTAGTGGCCATTTGAATATCAGATGAAGCACCTGACGTGACTTTACTATGTCCAAAAATTAATTCTTCAGCAACTCTCCCGCCCATAGCTTTTGATATATTCGCTTCTAAATATTCTCTTGAGTGAGAATATTTATCTCTTTCTGGTAAAGTCCAAACCACACCTAAGGCTCTTCCTCTTGGTATAATTGTAGCTTTATGTATTGGGTCCGATGCTTTTTCATTTAAAGCAACAATGGCGTGACCACCTTCATGATATGCAGTTAATTTTTTGTCATCTTCAGTCATAACCATTGATCTTCTTTCTGCTCCCATCATTACTTTATCCTTAGCTTCCTCAATATCTTCCATTGTTA